>JABLTR010034232.1_pt1 | contig 163593 bp, 138 predicted proteins | sample 7160071 | NCBI WGS metagenome assembly JABLTR01 (sample SAMN14651230, study PRJNA627086) | human gut metagenome | isolation source: feces | host: Homo sapiens
AGAATGTCGCTGTGGGCCATCGTCTTTCCTTTCGTCGAATATCTAGGCACTGACGATTCTAGGCGATGGCCCTCCCTTGCTTCTTACACCACGACTCCGCGCGCTACCGCCCACTCCAAGCCCTGTGGGCAAAAAATGGCAAATATGAGTACTGTCACCTTTTTAGTAGCATCCAAACCCGCCTCAAATGCTACCCACACGGCTTGCAAGCGCCCCCAAATTGCTCAAACAGCTCTATAGCCGGCTTATATGTGTTGAGGTTAATGAACATATTTGCTGTTATGTCTATTATCTTATGCCAACAATATGGCACTACGATAGCAACAGTACTCATATTTGGCATTTTTTGCCCACAGGGTGCTTCCCGGGGAACCGGCGACAGTCTTTGGACTCCGCGCGACGCCATTCCCTCCCGGCGAGCGTCAACGTTTGCCCAGATAAAACCTACCAAAATAAACCTGTCCCTTTTTGGCAGGTTTCGGGGTGACAAGGGACTTGCACTTTAGCGTGCGACAGCGGATAATGCCGAGCACTCGACAATACGCCTATTGCTCTTTCTATAGATTGAGGAGGCCCCTATGGCCATGGAATTCAAACGCAAGTTGCCGATCCCCATGGAGATCCGCGAGGAAATGCCGCTTTCTGCCGAGCTTACCGCTAAGAAGCAGGCATTTGACGCCGAGGTCGCCAAAGTCTTTACCGGCGAGGACGCACGCAAGGTGCTCATCATCGGCCCGTGCTCTGCCGACCGCGAGGACTCGGTGCTTGAGTACATGAACCGACTGGCCAAGGTCGCCGAAGAGGTCAAGGACAAGCTCATCATCATTCCGCGCGTCTACACCAACAAGCCGCGCACTAAGGGCACCGGTTACAAGGGTCTGCTGCACAACCCCGATCCCGAGGCGCCCGATGACCTGCTCGAAGGCGTCAAGGCCATCCGCCACATGCACCTGCGCGTCATCGAGGAGACGGGCTTCTTCACCGCCGACGAGATGCTCTACCCCTCCAACTATCAGTACCTCGTTGACCTGCTGAGCTATGTTGCCGTGGGCGCACGCTCGGTCGAAAACCAGGAGCATCGCCTGGTGTCGAGCGGCATCTCGGTGCCCGTCGGCATGAAAAACCCCACCGCCGGTTCCACCACCGTCATGCTTAACTCCATTTACGCCGCACAGGCGCACCAGAGCTTTATCTTCCGTAACTGGGAAGTCGATTGCGATGGCAATCCGCTCGCACACGCCGTCATGCGTGGCTACATCGGCCTCGATGGGCGCACCTACCCCAACTACCACTACGAGCACCTCGAGCGCCTGGCCGAGCGCTATACCGAGCACGCCGGCTACGCCAATCCGGCGGCGGTCATCGACTGCAACCATGACAACTCGGGCAAGCGACCGCTTGAGCAGTATCGCATTTGCAAGGAGGTGCTCGATAGCTGCCGCCGCAACGAGTCCATCTCCAAGCTGGTCAAGGGCTTTATGATCGAGTCCTACCTGGAGGATGGCAACCAGCCGGTCGACGGCGGCGTCTTTGGCAAGTCGATCACCGACCCGTGCCTGGGCTGGGAAAAGACCGACTACCTCATCCACGAGATCGCGGAGCGGATCTAGGTTACGCGGTTTTACCAAACCGCGTAACGACTCGACGCTGCAAGCGCCCCTAGGCGGCAATCTGACGTTCAATCGTCGGTCGCGTACCAAAAGTACGCTTCCCTCCTCTTTCACGTCACCTTGCTCACCTAGGGGCGCTTTCGCTGACCTATGCTCAACCTACGATAATTCCAAGCTGAACGAGTTACTCGCTGTAGCGAGTGGCTAGTCGTTGGGGACGTTCTTATAGTCGTTGGGTCGTTCTTAAACGACTACCCAGAATGAGAGTGGATAATCTCCCCTTTTTGGCCTATACCAGCGCTAAAAGTGGGAGATTATCCACTCTCATCGAGCAAGTGTCCGATAATCCACTCTCATTCCCTCTTGGAGCCCTCCGTCCCCGAGGTATCGGGGCTCGTCTGCCGAATGATTGATGCGGGCGCCCTGCGGCCATGTCACACTCAGAGGTGGTCTGACCCAACTTGGAAGGAGCCTCCATGAGCCTTGACAACGTAACCCTGCGCGCCGCCACGCTCAATGACCTGGCCGGCATCGCCGCCATCTACAACCAGCTGTGGTGCAACACGCTGCGCAACCGCGGCGACGTCGAAGCTGCCGATTTCTGCGCGCGCTTTAACATTGCCATGCAGCTGCAGCGCTCCCCCATCGCGCTCGTTGCCGAGGCTGAGGGCCGCATTATCGCCGCTTGCTGCATCGGCATCTTCGAAGACGGCAAACCACGCACCAATCCCACGTGGGAGCCCTGCTACAACGAGATGTTCGCCCAGGCAACCGAGATGGCAAAGACCGCCGATGCCAAGCTCGAAGGCTCGCTCTTTGGCGATAGCCGCGAGAAGGCAACAGCCGACCGCTTTGCCGCCACGGGCAACGAATATGCCCAGGGCCAGCTCAACCTGATCATCATCGTGCCCGAATGGCAGGGCAAGGGGCTCGGCCGTGCGCTCATCGACCTTGCGCGCGCCGAACTCGCCAAAGCCGGGTGCACCAAATTCTTCCTGATGAGCGACTGCAACTCCGATTGGCAGTTCTACGAGCACCTCAACATGAAGCGCATCCTGGAGGATCACAGCCAGGACACCGGCGACGGATTTATCGTCTATATGTACGGAGGCACGCTCTAAGTACTCCTTCAATCAAGGCGAGCCGGGCACCCGGCCCTTGGCCTCTGCCCAGGAATAACCCAGGGGGCCGGACCGCCCGTCCCTAAACCTGCCCGACAGCGCGATATCTCGTCGCCCGAGCGCGCCCCTCTTTAACGAGTGCGCCTTCCTCAAGCAAACCGTTGATAACCCGCAGCGTCACGTCGCGCCCAGTTCCCAGAGCGTCCGAAGCATCCTGGCGCGTAAAACCGCGGGGCCGCTCAAGGGCAAAGCGAATCAAGGTGCGAGCGTATCCACCACGTCGCTCGTCCGAGACATCCTGTAGCATCGCGGACGCCTTGCACGCAACATCAAAGCCAAGCTCCTCCACGAGCTTGGCACGCACCTCGTGGCCGCAGTCGCCATTCATCGACACGTGCCCCTCTCGCTGCGCTCGCACGGATGCAAACGCCTGCGAAACATCGGGCGGCAGCGCCCCTTCCCGCTCGAGCTGCTCATAATCGCTGTAATCCCCACGCAAGTTGGGACCGCTATTGCCACGAGGCGTCAGATAGGAATTGCGCACGGCGTTGACGTTGGGCAGCGACAACCTAAACATTGCAGGGTAGGCGCAGACCTCGGGTTCCAACCCTTCTGCCTCATAGAGCGCACGGATCCCCTTGAGGCCCGTTCCAAACGCCTCAACCATCCCCAGACGCAAAAAGAGCAGTTGCAGCTTTGGATTCCGAGCGTCCGAGCCGCCCGCAAGCGCCTCCTCGACGCTGATGTGCTGCGGCCCTCCCGCATTGGTAAATTCAAGCGCCGTACGGCTCATCTTGATAAGAGACGCCACCGAAGATTCGTAGTCGCGATGGATAAACAGGTTCAGAATTCCCTCTCGAACAGCCTCGCGGGGATAGTCGTCCTTATCTATGCGATCGAGCCTTCCCGGCACAAAGTACATACGCGTTGCGTTCGATATATTGAGGAACCGTTCGATATCCTCTATCTGCCTGAAGATCGAGCCCTCGCCATCCTGACGGTCGATAAACTCGGTATACGCATCGTCGTTGAAGAGGCCAGCGCGGACTGCAAAGGGGTTTTGGTCAGAGACCAGCAGTGCCAAATTGGTGTAAAAGCCCAGCTCATCGATAAGGCCGAGATTCTTTTGAGAGGTTTGGTCAAACGTAATCTCCGCGCGCCTAAAGACCCGCTCGGCTTCAAAAAACGTCAAGCTCTGTTCATGAGAGCGCGCGGTCTCAAAATAATCGCCGTCGGTGCGCTTGATCATCGAGCGGATCTGGGCCATCTCGATGGGCACGTTTGCAGGACCTAGGCGCCGATATACCCCGGCGGGAACAAATCCCTTCGAGCACAGGCAGTACGGCTTGTAAGGACCCGCTTCCACCTCGATTTTCACCAACGCTACGCCATCGATGTCCAATGCGGAGACCGTCGTGATTTCAGAAACGTCGGGATACACGCCATCGGTTATTGCATTAGAGCATTGAAGCATGGTGGCATCGATATCGTCCACGCCGACGATGCTGCCAAAATCGTCGATTCCGATATACAAGGTACCGCCATTCGAATTGGCAAACGCCACCACAGCTTTGAGCAGCTTAGGGGTAAATGTGCACTTGAACTCCACGGTCTCACTTTCAACAAGCTGCATGCTACCCCCTATCATCGACTATCGACGATTCTAGACCAACTATCGACGATAAGCAAGGCCCCTGGTACCCTCGCTTAGACCCGAGTGCCCGCGTGCAACGCTGCCCGCCGCACGCAAAAGGGCCCGCCAGCGTGTGCGCCAGCGGGCCCCAGGTCATATCGACACTACCCCGTGTGCCTGCAACCGCCTCTACTTGCAGCGCGCCTTGGGCTGCTGCTGGGTGATGCAGTGGATGTTGCCTCCGCCGTAGATAACCTCGCGAGTCATGATACCGATGACTTCACGGTCCGGATAAGCAGCCTGGATATCCTTGAGCGCCTGGGCGTCATTGGGATCGCCGAACTGCGGCACCAGCACTGCGCCGTTGATGGGCAGGAAGTTGAGGTAACTCGGCTCGAAAGCGTCCTCGGGGGTACGCGGCAGCACGCCCTCGACGGGGTCAATCGTGCTGGCCTCCTCTTCGGTCATATATACCGAGGTCGCAGGCATAATCACCTTGTGGATCTTGAGCTTGCGGCCACGGGCATCCGTCGTCTCGGAAAGCGTCTTATACGCCTCTTGGCACTCCTTGTAGAACTTATGGTTGGGATCATCGGTCCACATGCAGCAGACCTCGCCGGGCGCACTAAAGCATGCGACGTCGTCCACATGCCCGTTGGTCTCAAACGGGTCGATGCCATCCTTGATCCAAATGACCTTCTCGATGCCCAGGTACTCGGCAAGCTTCTCCTCGATCTGCTCCTTGGTGTACTGGGGGTTGCGGTCCTCATTGAGCAGGCACATCTCGGTGGTCACCACGGTGCCCTGGCCGTCGCAGTTAAACGAGCCGCCCTCGAGGATGTAATCCTCGGGACGATAGCGGTTGACCCGCTCGAGCTGCGCCACCTGCAGGCCAATGGAAGCGTCCTTGTCCCACGGGAAATACAGGCCGTCAATGAAACCGCCGTAAGCATTAAAGTGGAAGTGCGAAAGAGCAACCTCACCATTGTCATTAACAAGGAACGCCGGGCCGGGGTCGCGAATCCAGCTGTCGTTGTACTCCATGTGGATAACGCGCACGTTCTCAACGCCATCGAAGATCTCACACACCGCGGGGAAGTCTTCGGTGTTGACGCCCACAGTGATGGGCTGAAAACGCGCAACGGTCTTAATAATCTCGGTGAAGACCTTCTGCGCCGGCTTGGCACCGCAGCGCCACACATCCGAACGATGCGGCCACAAAATCCAGGTGCGCTCCTGCTCCTCGTACTCGCCGGGCATGTAGAATCCGTCCTTCTTTGGCGTAGACTCGCTCTCGTAAATGGTCTTCATGTTGGCTCCTAACGATATGGACGACCCTTTGTGATGACGGCCCCATTGTGCGGCTCCGGAAGCCCACTCTCAATGGGTCTAGGGGACCCTTTCGCCACCCAAAAGGACACCGTTCACTGACCTAAAGTTCTAGTGGCGCGCGAGACGTGTCATACTGGCAAAGCCGCATGAAAGGACATCCATGACCAATACCACGCATACCCGCTTTAACCCCGATGAGATCCACGGGGGCCGCTGGTCCGCCCTCAACGAATGCGCCTTATGGATTCATGGCTGCGGCGACTTCGCCACGCTTCAAGCCGGGCTTCTTGATAGGGTTAATCAGGTAATATCGCACCGGGCCTCGATGTTTGATATCGCACGCGCCGGCACACACGGACAGACAGAATTCGTAAGCCCCGTTGCCCGTGGCATGGCAGAAGACCAGCTCGAGAGCTACTACGAACGCTATGCCGCCTTTGACTACACCCTTTGGAGCTTTGACGTTCACAACGTGCATGTTTATCGCGACCTGGACCTCGTGGATGTCGAGCGCCGCAACGCAACGCCCATCTATCAGGAGTGGATGAAGCCGCTCGGCATCTACTATGGCTGCACTGCCACGCTCGCGCACGGGGGCACATCCCTGGGGTCGCTCACGCTGTTTCGCGCACGAGAAGCGGGGGATTTTTCGGACGAAGAGCTCGAAGCCCTGCGCCAGCTCGCGCGGCACCTGAGCCTGCGCCTGTACGGGATCCTTGCGCAGAGCACCGCACAGCAAGCTTGCGAGAACCCCTTAGAGGCGCTCATCAGCGAGCTCGAAGTCCTCCCCCGCGAGGCAGAGGTGCTCAAGATGATGCTTGCCGGCAAGACCAACCGCGAAATGGCCGAGGAGCTCTATATCTCGGAGTCGACCGTAAAAAAGCATGTCAACGCCCTCTATCACAAGCTCGGCGTCAAAAACCGCCTGGGCCTCATGGCATTGGTTCGAGAACAATCATAAGCCGGCCTCTAATTTGAAAGTAGCGCTGGCAGATTGCCTATTTGAACCTCGCTGCAAAGAACCGCCGCAGACGCCTTGGGAGCATCTGCGGCGGCTTGCATTAAACAGTCGCTGTCATGTGTCGCAAGCGCGCGTTGGCTACGCGGGAAGCCCGCTCAGGCGCTTGGACTCGTGCGCGGCGAGCGCAATGGAGATGATGCCGGTAATGGCATCGGCCACCACCAGGGCGATCCACACGCCCTCGACACCCATCATGTTGCCGAGGAGGTACATAAGCGGCACCGAGCAGATCACATAGCGAAGCAGGCCCGTAAATGTGGCGACACCCACCTTCTCGACCGCCTGGAAATACATCGACATGGTCATGGCAAGATAGCCCAGGGCAACAGCCAGGATGACAGTACGCGTGGCGTTGGCGGCAACCTCAACGAGCGCAGGATCGCTGCCGGCAAAGAAGGCGCACACCGGGGTGGCGGCAAGCCAGAGCGCGACGGTGACCAGCGCCAGCGTCACAACCTGGTACTTAAGCGTGCAGGAGAGCGTCTCCTTAAGGCGTGCCCAAGCCTTTGCGCCGGCGTTGAAGGCAGCGATGGGCTGCAGACCGTAGGAGAAGCACTGGGCAACCATCATGGTAATGTAGAGGATGTAGCCGTTGATCACGCCAAAGGCTGCGATGTAGAGCGAGCCCATGTCGCCGCCGAGCGAACCCAAAAGCGAGTTGGCAACGGTATTAAAGATAAAGGTCGCGCCCTGGACCAGGAAGAACGGGAAGCCGATCTTGAAGATCTGGCCGCAGATGGCGAGGTCGAGCTTAAGGTCGGCAGGGTTAATCTGGAGCTGGGACTTTTTGCCCCCGATGAACCAGAAGATACCGATGGCCCAGATGCCGATGGAAAGCCCGTAGTACACGCCGGCGCCCATAACGCCAAACTTGAGTACAAACGTGGAAAGCGCGAGCCAGCAGATGGCGACGATAGCCGAAACGGTCATGAGGTTGGCCTGGATCTGAACCTTCTCGTCCACACGCATCACAGCGGTGATCATCTGGCCAATGACCGTGAGCGGCAGCAGCACGGCGAAGGTGCGCACGCCGGCAACGGTATCGGCCATGATGTCGGGCGTGGCGCCAAAGAATGCGCAGATGGGCTCGGTAAACACTGCCATCACCACAGCAAGCAGCACACTCACGATCGTGGTGAGCCAAAAGCCCTGGCTAAAAGCCTTGCTTGCGCCCTTGATGTCGCCGGCACCCAAAAGGTTGCCCACCACGGCGGGCACGCCGGTGCCAAACAGGTTGCCAAAGGCCAGGTTGATGTACTCGACCGACATGATGATCGAGACGCAGGCCAGGCCGTGGGCACCCAGGCCCCAACCCATCACGAGTCCTTCGAGGACCACCATGATGATCTGGGCGAGCATGCCCTGGCCGGTGACGATGGTGTACTTACTCACCAGGCCGGGAATCGGTTGGGAGGCGAGCTCGCGCTCCTCCTCCACAGCAGCGGTTACTTCTTCTGCCATTGTTCTCCCCTTTCCTTGAGAGAGTAGTGCTGAATGGATGTCAGGCGGCTGACAACTGGCACCAAGCCGCCCAATCAAACGATGGTGCTATGCCTCAAAGACCACCTTGCCGGCGATCATCGTGAGGGCTGCGGTAGCCTCGAGCACCTCGGCCGGCTCGCAATCAAAGAGATTGCGGTCGAGCACGCAGATATCTGCCTGTTTGCCGCACGCGAGCGTGCCGATGCGGTCCTCGGCATGCATGGCGTAGGCGCTGCCATAGGTGTAGGCGCGCAGAGCCTCGGCCATGGTAATGCGCTCCTGGGGGAACCAGCCCTCGGGGTTGGAGCCGTCCTCGAGCATGCGGAAGACCGCGCCGTACACCTCCTCCATGGGCTCCAAGCCCACAACGGGGAAGTCACTGCCCAGGTGCACCACGGCACCGCTGGCAAGCAGGCTATGCAGGGGCCACGAAAACGCAGCACGCTCGGGGCCCACGGCATCGTCCTTGGCAAGGTCAGCCATATCGAGCAGCATGTGCCACGGCTGCATGCCAGGGCATATACCCAGCTCGGCATAGCGCGGCAGATCCTCGGGCTGAACCGTCTCGTTGTGCTCCATGGAGTGGCGACAATCCCGCTTGCCATGCAAGCGCTCGCCCTCCTCAAAACAATCGAGCACAAAACGCACCGAGCGATCACCAATCGTATGGATGCGCGTGTCAACACCCCATTCCTGCGCTCTGAGGATGGCAGCGCGGATGCGCTCCGGCTCCTCCGCGGGCTCACCACAGGTATCGGGCGCGTTGCTATAGGGCTCAAGCATCCAGGCGGTATGGTCGGAGCACACGCCATCAAGGAACTGCTTAAAGCCGTGCCACTCCACCTGCGTACCCGGGAAGGCATATTTCTCCTTGATCTGCTCGAGCGTCAAGGACTCGTTTTCGAACAGGTCGGTGTACAGGAACACACGCAGCGGCAAGTCGCCCTTGGCATTAAGACCTGCCAACACCGCATACGGGTTTTCCATGCTCACAAACGTAGGATTGACCATGCCGACCGTAGTTATTCCCAGGGCATTGGCGCGCCGGGCGGTTTTTGCAAACGACGCGTCAACAACCTCGGGCGCCGGGTCGTAGACCTCGTCCATAAAGAAGACGCCGGCGTTGTTGGAAAACACGCCCGTCAGATTGCCCTCGGCATCCTTAAGGATCTTGCCACCTGCGGGATCGGGCGTCTGCGAAGTTACTCCCACCTTGTTGATGGCGCAGGTATTGGCACTAAAGGTATGCAGGTCAACCTGCTGCAGAAAAACCGGGCGGTCAGAGATGTACTCATCGATCATCGCGGCTGTGGGCATCTCGGGGACATCCCACTGGAACTGGATAATCTGGCAGCCCAGAATCCACTCGTTATCGGGATGGTCGGCCGCAAACGCCACGACACGTTCCATCGCCATCTCAAAACTGGTGCAGTCGATGAGGTTGACAGCAAAATCGGGGTCGGTCATGAACGCGCCCTGGGCAAAATGCGTGTGCGAGTCGATCAGGCCGGGCATGACGAGCTGGTCGCCAAAGTCGCGCACCTCGGTATCGGGGCCGATAAACGGTGCCAGGTGGGCATCGTCACCGCAGGCAACGATTTTATCGCCCCGCACGGCAACGCCGCCCTTAAACGGCTCGAGCCCATCGCCGGTAAAGACGGCATTGCTCTTGATAACTACATCAGCCTTGTCCATGTGAGCCTCCTCAGGCATCTTTGGTTGCAACGCGGACGCACCGCCCGCGTGGGCACTCGGTTGGGAGCGTAGCGCTCCCGCATCGGCGCGTGCCTACAAGCCGTGCTCGGACGTCTGTCCCGCGTCCGCGGCTTCGCGCTACACCCATTGATACACAGGGGCAAATCCGTGCCAAGGCCAGGGACCGCAAACGGTCAGTTTAAGCAGGTTTACACGCTTTACCTGCAGGTTTATTGTCTGAGATTATTACCGCTTCATTACGCCCAACGGTATGGCCGCCCACACGGCAAGACCCGCATGCGAGGAAGAATGGGGCTAGGAACGCCAAAAGGTATCTATGAGGTCATCTCGGTTGGAGACGCCGCTTTTAACGTAGATGCGATGCAAGTGCGCTTTGACGGTGCCAAGGCTGATGACCAACTCGCTGGCGATGTTTTGGGCGTCGTTGCCCTTCAGCACCAGCGTGAGCACCTCCTGCTCGCGCCGTGACAGCTTGTGGGCATCGGCATAGATCACCACACGCGATGCGAGGTCGTCCTCAGAGCTTGCGCTCTCGGCCGCCACGTCCTCATCGGCACGCGGATGACGGGCATACACGCGCAGGATATGGCTAAACCGGCAAAAAAGTTGGACCGCGCATACCACGAGCAGCACGTTTTCGGAGATATTGCGCTCGGACAGATACCACAAAAAGAGGCCGATGACGGGGTTTTGGGAGTCGGGGCGGCAGAACAAGATCATGTAGGTGTCCTCGGCGATTACGCAAAACGCAAGAACGAGCGCCACCTTCCAAAAGAGCTTTGAGCGGTCGAGGTCGAGTCTCTCAACACGCGTGGCCCTGTGTCGGTAATGCCAGGCGGCATAGGCAAGACATCCTACATTGCCCAGGTCACGCGTGAGCCAAAAGAGATACTGCTGCATCTCTCCGGCAGCGCCGCTGCGAGGCACCAGCAGCAATTGCAAGATTGAAAACGGCACGATAGCGAGTACGAGCATGCGCGACGTCGGCCTTTTGCGCAAGCGCGCAAACATCCACAGTACCACGCAGGCATAGATGGCAATACCGAGCACGCAGCGCAGCAAGGGGTGCTGCAACGGCTCGCTAAAGGTAACAGCGTAGTCGTATTTGAGCCGATTGTACTCGTCAAAAAAGATGACTGACATATCGAGCATGTAGAGCAAAAAGCCCGCCGCGGCCACCAGGCTGTCGCGACGGCGCGTCATGAGCCAAACCACCAATGCCACGGCACTGGTCACCAGAGCCACACCCATGATAATCGTGGTGTAGATATAGAACGCGAAACTCATGCCCGCCTCCCCTGTCTAGATGCTGTGAGGATGTTGACAGATTCTTTGCCGCAAGATTAGACTCACCGATTAAACGTACTGTATCGTTTAGATAAACAAGCTGTGTCTCACCGATGAAAGGAGATGCCATGACACCGATCGCTCCGCTCAAGATGCTCGTCGCGCCCGCCGCCAAGGCCATCACCCGACTCGGTTCTTCCATGACCTACGACGATGTCCCCTGCGCCGTTGAGGCGCGTTCGGACAGCTGCCCCTACCTGGGCCACGTCCCCTACTTTGCACCCAAGCTCGCATCTGATCCCGAGCAGCGTGAGCAGTAATCCAAGATGCATCTAGCACCGCACAACTCGCGGCGCTACTGTTTTGGTGCAAAGCGACCTGTCCCCCTTGCGCCAACGCCGGGATTGTCGATGCTGCGGCCGCGGCGCGATATGAGGCGCGAAACCTCGCCCAGCAACACGCCGATCACCACACCCAAGAGGATCGGCAACTTTGACATCTCGGCGGGCGAGCTGTTAAGCGGCACGATTGTCGCAACAATCGAAAGCACGAGCTCTACCACCGGCACCGCAAGCGCTACCTCAAGCACCTTGCCCTCGAAGGGCGCGCGGAACACACGCGGGCGGTCGTCGTATTTACGCAGGCGCCAAAACGCCGGGAACATCGGGATATAGCTCATGAGCAGAAAGACGACGTTCATCGAGAAGAAGACCCAAAAGACGTCGGAACCTTCGCCCAGCGGAATCTGAAGTAGCAGCACCAAGCTGGCAAAACAACCGTTAATGAGTGCCGAGCCATTAGGCATGCCGGTCTTCTTGGACACCAGCGCAAAGGGGCGCGGCATGTTACCATGGCGCGCGGCATAGCTCGCCACGTTGTTGACGCCAAAACTCCAGCAGATCATGTTGGCAAACAGCGTTACCAAAAAGGCCATGCCCACGACCATCGTCAGCGGGTGAGCGCGCCCCACCATGGCGGCAACCGCGTCCACAATGCCCGAATCGAGTGAAAGCTGCTCGGTGGGAACCGCGGCCCCAATGCCAACGCCACAGATGATGTAAATGGCCGCAATGGCAACGCCGCCGGCGATAACCGCCTTGGGGATATCACGCGACGGGTTTTTCATCGTGCTGGCAAAGGTCGCAACCACCTCAAAGCCCATAAAGTTGAACAAGATGATCGATAGGTACGTCAACGAATTGGTATCGCCCAGATCTGGAATGAAGGTCTTAAGCGACATGTCGTTGGCAAAGCCGTTATTGCAGGCAAACCAGATACCGACGATTCCCACCACGACGGTAATGAGCACCTTGATGACGGCGCCGCCATCCATGACCCAATCGGCCTCGGCCACCGGCTGCATTGCCATGACCGTGACGCCCCACACAAAGGCAAGCTCGATGGCGATTCGGACCCCAAGCGAAAATTCGATGCCCCATACCGCATTGATGACACTGGGAAACATACAGGCGATGCTTGCCACCCACAGCGGAAAGTTGACCCAGTAGCACCAGGAGCAGCGGGCACCCCAACGGTCGCCCAGGCCCAGGCGAACCCAATCGTACAGGCCGCCCTCGGAATCGAACGCCGTACCCAGCTCAGCAACTACCAGGCCATAGGGAAGCAAAAACGTAGCGATAAGGAAGATCCACCAGAAGAACTGCACGTTACCCATGGCGGACGCCGGAGCCGCCGCCTCGATGGTAAACACAACGCAGATAACCGAAAGGATGACCTCGATCAGGGAGAACTTCTTACCTGCCACGGCACGCTCCCCTCACAGCAAAAAGGATGGCATCTGTACCGAAGGCGCAGCCCATGGTAGGGTTGCAGGCCGCGTCACCGGTACAGGTGCCATCCCAAAGAGAAGAGAGGGTGCAATTGTTGGACCAACGCTCGCGGAACAGGCGCGTGTAGATAACGATACGCTGGTGCATAGATACTCCGATCAAACCGGTCGCGCTCGCAACCGGAAACTATCAGCAATTGAAGACGCGTCTGACCTGGGATATTCAAGCGAACAATTGGCCTAACCCGCAATAAATCCCAGATCAGACGCGTACTCAATCAAAGAGGCGGGCACTCCGAAGTGGAGGCAACGGAGTGCCCAAAGAAAAACCCAGCCGACCAAGACATCAAGTGACCAGACCATCAATGCCCCGAGATGGTCACGGTGCGATTCACCGACTGTCCGATTGATCGGCTGGGTTTCTGAGGTGCGGCAGATTCCCGTGAAAGAGGAGCGCCGCGTACTTTGTGGTACGCAAGCAACGAATGAACGGGAAGGTGCCGTGCCTCAGGAAGCCAGACAGTTACGCGGACGGCTCCTGCTGCGTAATGCAGTGGATGTTGCCGCCGCCGAAGACGACCTGCTCGGACTGAACGCCGACGCACTTGTAGACGCCCTCGCCCCAGACCTCGTCGTAGATCTTCTGGAGCGTGTCAACGGCCAGCTGGTCGTTCTCGTCGCCGTACTGCGGGACGATAACGCCGTGGTTGGTGACCAGGTAGTTCATGTAAGAGGCGATCAGCGGCTCGTCGGGGACGCGCGGCTCGGCGTTCTCGTCGGCGTCGATGGTGTCGCAGGAAGCCTGGTCCATGAACAGCGGGTTCACGGGCATGCAGAGCTTGTAGACCTTCATCTTGCGGCCCTTGGCGTCAACGGCGTTGGAGAGGGTCTCGTAGGCAGCGTGGCACTGCTCGTAGAACGGATACTCGGGATCGTCGGTCCAGATGCAGGCCATGACGCCCGGGGCGATGAACGTGGCGACGTCGTCGATGTGGCCGTTGGTCTCCTCGGGGTCGATGCCCTCCTTGACCCAGATGACCTTCTCGACACCCAGGTAATCCTTGAGGTGCTCGTCCATGTAGGCGCGGAGTTCCTCGCTCCAGGGCTCAAACTTCTTGTGGTACTTGGGCCAGATGGACTCGGGATCCTCTTCCTCCTCGAGCACTGCAGAGCAGGTGCGGCCCGGGGAAAGCAGGCACTGGTCGGTCACGACAAGGGTGCCCTCGCCGTCGACGGTGATGGAGCCGCCCTCGAGGATCATGTCATCGGGACGATAGCGGCGGCAGCCGGAGAGCTCAGCCATCTTGAGGGCGATCTGCTCGTCCTTGTCCCACGGGAAGTACAGGCCGTCGACGAGGCCGCCGTAGGCGTTGAAGTGCCAGTGGTTGGCGCGCTTCTCGCCCTTGCCGTTGATGACGTAGGTGGCAGCGGTGTCGCGGAACCAGGCGTCGTCGGTGGTCATCTCGATGACGGTGACGTTCTCGTCGTTCTCGAAGACGGCCTTGCAGTTGGCGTAGTCGACCTGGTTGGCGCACATATAGACCGGGGTGAACTCGGAGATGGCGCGGGCGATGGCGGCATACTGCTTCTGGGCCGGCTTGGCGCCGTGGGCCCAGGTGTCGGTGCGGTGGGGCCAGCCCATCCACACGCGATCCTGCGGGGCGAACTCGGCGGGCATAAAGAAGCCGTCGGCCTTGGGGGTGGACTCGGACTCGGTGATCGTACGCATAAGATTTCCTCCAAATCGAACGATCGCTTGCTGCGGGCGGGTTACCCGCAGCCTAAAACCAAGAGATGGTAGGCGCCCGTTCCCCGGCAAAGGTCGGGGCGCCCGGCGCCGGTTTTCACGGAATCGCACCGGCAAGCGACGACGTAACCAAGTGCGCGGAGACAAAACGCACGAAGGATACGGAAGAGAGATTGGGGTGGGCGGTGGTTACCGGAGCTATCGCTCACACCCACCCCGGGGAATGGTTAGCAAACCTGTCGCTTGGGCACGCCTCCGAAGAGGCTAGAGTGCCCGGAGTCGGGAGCGACAAGCCCGACGAAGCGCGCGTTGGTACGCGAGGAGGGTTGGAGCCCCAGAACCGGGTGCTCTAGTCCTCCTCGGCCTCGGCGGCCTCCTCAGCGAGACGCTGGGCTGCGAGCTCAGGGGTCAGACCCTTGTACTCTTCCTTGCGGCCCTTAGCGCTGACGACGCGGACGACCTCGCCGATGAGCACGAGCACGATGAAGATAACGATCATCGGGAGCTTGTCGCCAATTTCAGCGGCGGAGAACGGCACCAGCGTTGCAACGATGGCCAGGACCAGCTCGATGCAGGGGATGGCCAGCATGACCTTCATCATGGCGCCCTTAAACGGGAACGTGAAGATACGCTCGCGGTTGGGGTCGTTCTTACGAAGGTTGAGGAACGCTGGGAACATCGGGATGTAGGTCAGCAGCAGGAAGACGACGGAGGTGCCGAAGAGCATCCAGAAGACACCGTTGGAGATGGCGTCGATGGGAACGAGCTGCAGGCACAGCACCAGGGAGGCAACGACGGCGTTGACCAGGTTGGCGCCGTTGGGCATGTCGTCATCCGAGATCATCGAGGCGAAGACCTTGGGCATGTTGCCGTGCTCGGCAGCGTAGCGAGCAACGGAGTTGACGCGAAGGACCAAGCGGCCATGTTGGCGAACAGGGTGATCAGGAAGGCGATGCAGATGACCTTAAAGATCATGGAGTCGCCCACCATGGTCTGGACTGCGACGATCATGCCGTAGTCGGGATCGATGGAGTCGGCCGGCACGGCGGCGCCGATGCCGAAGCCGGCGAACAGGTAGATGACGGCGATGGACAGGCCACCGACGATGATGGCCTTGGGGATATCGCGAGCGGGATCGGCCATGTCGTCGGTCATGGTGCAGATGACCTCGAAGCCCATGAAGTTAAAGATGATGATCGACAGGTAGCCGAGAGCGTTGGTGTTGGTGAGCTCGGGCAGGAAGGTGGCAGCGGACATGTCGTTCGCAAAACCGTTCTCCATGGCATACCAAATGCCCAGAGCGCCGACTATAACGGCAACGGCGACCTTGATGATGGCGCCACCGTTGAGGACCCACTCGGAGTCGGCCGCCTTGGAGCGGCCCATAAGGTAGACGATCCACACGAAGGCAAGATCGATACCCATCTTGGCGATCAGGTTGAACTCGACGCCAAAGACCATGCCCAGGATGTCCGGGAACATGGTGGCCAGCGAGGCGATCCACAGCGGGTAGTTAACCCAGTAGTAGTACGAAATGCGGGCGCCCCACTTGTCGCCCAGGCCATCGCGCACCCAGTCGTAAATGCCGCCCTCGCCGTCATAGGTGGTGCCGAGCTCGGCGACAACCATGCCGTAAGGGAGCAGGAAGGTCAGGATCAGGAAGATCCACCAGAAGAACTGCTGGTTGCCAATGGCGGCAGCAGGTGCGGCGGCCTCGCAAACGAAGACGACGCAGATGATGGTCGAAATGACCGTCAAGAAGGAAAGCTTTTTCTTTCCGTCGCTCATGATGAGCTCCTTCGCTCAGTCTTGGACAGATCCGAGGCCCTAAGGTATTAAGGCAATTGCTTGGGCCTCGGTGAGCGGGCGACAGGAGACGAGCATCCGCCGCCCGCAAACGTGCTTTTAGAAGCCTTGAGGCTTAGAGCTGCTCGAGAGCCTCGAGAGCGGCGTGGAGCTCAGCCTTGGCAGAGTACTCGACACCCTCGTCGTTGAGCGGGGTGCGCTTGCCCAGGGCGGCAAGGAGAGCACGGATGGAGTGCTTGCGGTTCTCGGCCTCGACCCAGCACAGGGAGCGCTCGGGATCGTCCATGACCTCGTCGACGACCTCCTCATTGCGGGTGGCCGGCAGGCAGTGCATGAACTTGGAGTTGGGGCCGGCGAAGTTCATCATGTCCATGGTGACCTGATACTTGGGATAGAACACGTCCATGTAGTTCTCGCCCGAGACCTCCTCGTCGTACAGGCCATACCACACGTCGGTGTAGATGAAGTCGGCGCCCTTGATGCACTCGATGTCGTCGGAGATGACGATGGAGCCACCGGAGACCTTGCAGTTCTCCTCGGCGATGGCCATCATCTGCTTGCCGAACTCGGCGCGCTCCTCGACGGTGCCAACGTGCAGGCCGCCGTCGGGGATCTGGTGGCCCTTAGGTCCAAACTGGACAAACTTCATGCCGACCTTGGAGGCGATGAACATGAGGGAGACGCAGACCTGGGTGGCGTCGCCGATGAAGGCCAGGGTGCAGTCCTCGATCTTCTTGCCCTCGGGGAGGTTCTCGAGCATGGTCATGAGGTCGCCCATCTCCTGCGTGGGATGGTTGAACTCGGACATGCCGTTGATGACGGGCACAGCGGAGCCCTCGGCGAGGCCGACGACGTCCTTGTGACGGTCAACGCGAGCCATCATGATGTCGAGCAGCGAGCCCATAACGCGAGCGGTGTCGCCCAGGGACTCGTGGCCACCGAGCTGGATGGTGCCAGGGCCGTAGAACTGGGCGTGGCCGCCGAGGTCGGTCATAGCGGTCTCGAAGGAAAGACGGGTGCGGGTGGAGACCTGCTGGAAGATCATGCCAAGGCTCTTGTTGCGGAGCAGGTGCGGATAATAACCGTCAACCTTGATGGCCTTCTTCATTGCCAGGCCAAGATCCTCGATAGCCAGGATCTGCTCTTTGGTGAAGTCGTTGGTGTCGATGAAATCCTTAGGCAGTGCCATGTCGATTTCCTTTCCGCCGGTCTTGCCGACTATTACTATGAGGCGCTCGAACATCACGCCTCTTGTTGACAAGACCATCATTCACCCGTATGCAATTTTTACCTAGTTTATTCGGGATTAAAGACCGTTCACGGAGTTACACCCTCTCTAATCCAATATAAACCCGCAGGTCAAGAGTTTATAGGGGGTTTACTATCTAGAACCGCGAACGGTATACAGCTATCCTGTATCTCGGCGCCTAATCCGCAATGGAACGAAGGGTCGAGACGTCTATACCCCACAGGATATACAGGGTTCGGCCATAGATTAAATGAGATGGGACGGTGACAGATGAACACTCTGATGTTCTTCTATACCCTAGCAATACTCGTAATCTGTATTGTGATGGCAGTGCTTTCGCTTGCCGCCTATGCCTCGTCTCGTCGACGCTTCTTTATCTATGGCAGCGGCGTATTTATCTGCTATGCCATCGAGATGACCGAGATCTTCTTTTTTGAATACACGCTGCAAAACCAGAGTTTTCCGGCCAGCGACTATTACACAATTACCATGCCTGTATTGCGGACCCTTGTGGCGACCGCTTCGCAGGCTTTTATTTGGCTCATTGCCATGGACTTACTCGACAAACATTCTAAAAAGCAGTTCGCTATCCCCGTCTTGACGTTTTTGCTGTGCGAGTCGCTGATTATCGTCGCTGTCCCCTCCGGCCCCATGCATCAGTGGCTCTACTACACGATGCGTCAGGTATTCCTTGTCTTTGTGGGACTGTATATCTTTTGGACGGCTCATAAGAGTGCAAAAGTTGAGCTGAAGGCACGCGTTAACAACCAACGAAAGCACCTGATTATCGGCGCAATTCTGGTCGGTTGCATCGTTGCCGAGGATTTCTACAACATCCTTGTTGTCCCCATGAGTCTGGCGCCCTCTTGGCTGCAGCTATATCTGTCCGAGCGCAACTTTAGCGAAAACGTCTTTGCGTGCTACTTTGCGATTCTGCTGATTATCTACTCCTACCACGTGCTTTCGATCCGCATGCAGGAAGCGCCCGAGGAAAAGAACGTCAGCGATCTTGACCGGCATATCGAAGAGCAGATGCCTTTCTATCGCAACGCCTACAAGCTCTCCAACCGCGAGACCGAAGTCATGCGCTTGGTTGTGCTGGGCAAGTCGAACCAAGAGATCGCTGACGAGCTATTCCTTGCCGTGGGCACCGTCAAGACCCACATCCACAACATCCTGGTCAAAACCGAGCAGCAAAACCGCACCACGCTCATCCTCCACTTCTGGAAGCGCTAACCTGCCAAAAAGGGACAGGTTTATTTTGGCAGGTTTTATCTGGGCAAACGCCAACCGCCGCAAGGGAGCTGCTTTCCCTCGCGGCGGTTTTCTGGCTCACGCTTTCTTTCGTCTCAATCTGTAACATATGGAGACCAAATCGCCGTCTTACTGTTACAGATCGAGACGAGTTACAGAACGCGCGTCGAATAATCTCAATCTGTAACAGGTAGAAGCGTTTTTGCCAGTCAGATGTTACAGATTGAGATAAACGAAGGAGCGGTAGCGTTAAACAAGTCCGCCACAAAGTTATTCGGAGAGATCCGATCCTAGAGTTGTCTACCAGGTACGATATGTGCACTGATATTTTGTCTCAAACCCGGGCATCCCGTTGCCGCGTGGGCTTAACGCTGCACCCGTATAGAGAATCGTTTGCCCCGTACGAGAATACGAAGTTTTGAAAGACAGCCTCTTGTATGTCTGGTCGAAACAATCAACATTCTCGCTCGGGTGGTTCGCAGTGGAGAACGACTTGTAAGTGTCCAAGACGTCCGCTGTCACAAGACGACAAGGCGCGACAGAACCTGCATCTGGTTTCGCCGTCGCACAAACGGGAATTGTGACCATCGACAGGGTAAGCATAAAACATGCGAACATTGCCTTCACAAAGTTCTTCGTTACATGGCGTTTCATGGTTATCTTCCTTTCCCAGTTTTACTGTCGTTCGTCTTGAAAAGCTGCGCGTATACATTACCGATCCACTTCGAATCACCTCCCATTTCTCTGGTAACGACACGCGAGTCATCCCCTGTGAGCAATACGGAGGCATCGCAGAGCGATTCGAGGTTTCCGATAAGATGAGAAGAGATAATGACATGTGCTCCTCTACCCGCTTCATCTCTAAGAGCATTCGAAACAATCGCAACGTGTCTCACATCAAGTGCATTCATGGGCTCATCCAAAAGGACGACTTCGCAATAGGACATATACGCCATCGCGACATTAAGTAATTGTCTATTTCCATCAGACAGCCTAGATACGGGCGTATTCTTCAACCCAGTCAAGTCAAAGCGATCAAGCACTTGGTCCAAAGTGCGAGGTGAATGCCAAATTCTCCTGCATCGGTCGAGATGAAAAGCGACGGTCATGTATGGAATCAATAGCGACTGCCTATTCGGAACCAAAAAGAATACCTTTCTCATTTCCTCACGGTCGACGCATACTTTTGCATGAAAACAGAGAGAACCTGACACGCGCACTGATGGCCCAGCATCTCCCCAAAGAGTATTCAGTAGCGTAGTCTTGCCATGTCCATTTGGCGCGACAAGACCCCATATCTGGCCAGCGGGCATATCAAACTGCAATCCCTTTACCAACTGGTTTTTTCCAACCGTCAACGCATCCAGCGACAGAGAGAGCAAGCTTTTCTCGCCCAAACTATCCGGGCGAATATGGTTCCAGGCCCAGCGATTCTTGCTTTTTAGACGCGAAAACGAAATGACCCCCAACGCACAAACAGCAAACGCGCCCATCACGGCAAAGAGGCAGTGCGATGCACTGGCTTCAGGAACGAGAGATACCTCCGCTCCATTGGCGTAAGATGCGCCGCCGAGCGCAAACGAAGAGGCAGAATAGCTCGACACCATATACGGCAGCAACGCATGCCATGGAGCATCTTTGCTCGCATAAAACGGAAGCTGGCTTATGCCCCCCACAAGAGCGATCACCATGGACGAAATGGCCCTGTTTCTGCTTCCGGCGTACACGCACACGCCCAAGCAAGCAAACATCATCGACAGCACAGCTTCAAAGACGGCAAATAGCCCTAGCTGAACTAACACAGTTCTTTCGACTACGTCACCATACTGAATGAATACGACTGGGTACCCTGTCTGACCTACACCGTTAAACACCGTTGCCAATACAAAACAGGGAGCCAACGCCAGAACCAAAACCAGCATCGATGCAATACCAGAGACGAGAACGCGGCATGCATTCATCTCTAACTTTGACAACAACGCTCGATCGTAGAACCGCTTTCCATCCCCCTCAAGCGACATATAGAGGACGAGGACCGGGACCAAAAGCCACGCTATTGCAGGAACAGCGCCGCAATAATATGCGAGAAGAATCATCCCGGGCATTTTTGTTGTTGAGTCGTACGATTCCGGATGGGCCAGCATCGATATGGCTCGGGGAAGACGTTCTTGGGCTTCAAGCGATAACTCCGAATCAACACCATTCAAATAACCGAGTCGGTATTCCTTGAGCAATAGATTGTCGTAATCGGCAATCGCATCGTAATACTCTCTGGAGTCCGCCTTGCTTTCAAGCGCCCGATCAAGGCACGCCCTTTCGTCGGCAATGATGCTGTTGAGCTCCTGTGGGGCAGTGTCATAAACGCCGTCAGAGACTTGAGAGACCAAAAGGGCTCTCTGGTCTTCGATGGAAGCTCTACCATATAGATAATCTGCTCCCGTTGGAACGGATAGAAATACCGGGATGCAGAATACGAGCGCGAGCAGCGCCGTCAGCAACATAATTCCCCGGTTGCGCGCAAGAACTTCTAAATTAAGCCGTACATATGTGAGGCAATCACAGGTCTTCACAGCAAGCACCTCCGGTTCGCAACACACGAGTCGTCGGACCCGTTGTCCGGAAGTATCGCCTTCATCGTCAGAACTGTCTGTAGACGTGTAGGATGGATTTACAATCTTATTTGTCTACAAGCTTCTACCTGCTATTTTCTATAACATCTGCCATAAGACTAAAAACCCTATCTCTAAGTTCACGCTCCGAGTGAACTCCAAGCAAGGCATAGCTCTTGCTCTTGGCCTCTTTGACGGTTCCCCGAGCAACGTTAAGATGCGCGCAAATCTCGGTGGTTCTATTGCCATCAAAAACGCATGTCATGATATCGGCATAAAGCGGCGTGAAACCAAGCCTCAAGAAGGCCTCACGCACGGTATCGCGTCGATCACCCACCCGAACCGTATCTTTCGAACGCAAGAATAGCAGCGAATTAGCCATAAGGATAAATACGACAAGGAACGCAGTCACGCGTAAGGCAGGCATAAGGCCGCCAACGGCCTCACCGCTCCCAACGGACTCAAAGAAAATGTACAGTCGACTTACCACATCGTGAACCCAGAACGCTGCTCCAGCACCCACAGACACCGAAGAAAGGGTGAGTTCAGGCGAAAGGCACAAGTGCATTTCAGACATCCACCGTATAGCCGCACGGCAACACAGGGCCACAAGCACTATAGCTATCGATAGGATTATCGCATCATGCTCAAAGCCGAAGCATACGAAGATTTCCTCGATGCCCATTCCAGACGCATACATAAACAGGAAGCAGACGAAGACTATCCTGCAGTTCTGATTGAACGATGAGGACCCCAGCGATTCTGAACGGTGATCATGGCCTTTTGTTGCGTCAAGAGGCCACGCATCCTTTGACAAGAGAAGTCCAGCCGTCGCCTCTGAAATGCTTTTATATCCGGTTTTAGTCAAGGCCCGCGACAAATAGGTACGGGCAGTAGACGGGGAAATGTCCAAGGCAGAAGCAATCTCCTCGTACGTTTTTCCCTCTATCCTCATAGAGAAAACCGCGGACTCCCTTTGAGAAAAACCCGAAGCCGTAGGGATATCGGCAACTGCAGAGTGTTTTCCTCCTAATTTGGTGGCCGCAGAAAAAGCGCTCGTTAAGTCGGGGAAAAATCGCGTTATGGCCCTGGCAAGGATACTGCCCAAAACGGTAACCAGAAGCAATACGATCTCTTGATGCCCACCAAAGCTCAGGAGCACAGCTCCGATGTTTATATTGCGCGAAAACAAACAATCCGTATCGAGAATAACGGCGGCATTACCAAACGCAAGAGGTTCGACGAGCAAGGCAGCAACCCCCATCTCGGCGTTAACGGAAAGGAAAGAACCGATGGAGTCCATCAACGGGACGAGAAGAAACTGAAGGCCAACAAGCAAAGCAATCAAGAGCACAACGGGGCTGTAAAGTGCGAGCTCAGGATACCCGTGGAGAGCAGAGCCATCGGCCACATGTTTCCCCTTTAATCCCGCACGTATGTTTGCGAATTCACCGCCAAGCGCCCAAGAACAGCAAGCGACAAGCAAGGGGGCTAGTAACAACAAAATGAACGCGAGCGCCGAAACCACAACATGAAATTGATGAAAGACATTAAGAGATATCGTGTACATCACAAGAAGTGCAATGTCTACGAGCATAAGTCCAAAAAGCCTTTTGGAAATACCCTGTCTCACAGGGCGAGAGATGAGGCCCACACAGAAGCCCGAAAGCAGATGCAGGCCGATAAGAACGGTGCCAGAAAGGCCCGTATAAATACTTGGCGCCACACAATACAGACCAGCCGCCCCTATAAACAACATAATTGAATGCCAGAGGAACGGGCGCGTCACGTTTTGCAGGGTAGCTGCCTCGGTTGCCATAAAATCAAAGCTCCTAGATAGCATTTTGGTTATTTTAACATCGTTCCCGGCGTTAAAAAAACTGTTACCCGAATTAATCAATATCCCCCCTCCACCAAAAGGCACCACGCTGATCCTCCACTTTTGGAAGCGATAACCTGCTAAAAAGGGACGGGTTTATTTTGGCAGGTTTTATCTGGGCAAACGTCAACAGCCGTAGGAGAGCTGCTTTCCCTCGCGGCGATCTTCTAACAGAAAAAAACTAAGTGAGTAGGCTTTTTGCAGGAGGCCAAGCACGCCCCAAAACGCCACAGCCCTGACCTGCAGTTTTATTGGGCGCCACCCGCGATGTGCTTGACAGATCCAAAAAAGTCTGCTCACTTGGCCTTGAGACTCATCAGTCAGACAAAAAACGCCGCGAAGGGGGCTGGACTCCCTTCGCGGCGGTTGTTCGCACTGGTTTTGCAACGGTTTTGCCCGCTTGCTACTCGCTGTAGCGGGTGGCGATGGCAGCTTGTACCATGCCGGTGCTCATGAGGTAGGTCACCAAGAAGTAGCCGCCGTAGGCCGCCAGGAAAATCGCACAGGTGAGACCCACCGTGCCGCCGATGCTCATGTTGCCGAACGTGCTCACCAGCTCGATGATCACCTTGAGCGCCACAAAGGAGTGCGCCAAGCCCACTGCCAGCGGGAACAGGAAGAACACCGCTTGCTGCGCCATCACCGAATGCCGGATCTGGCGGTCGTCACAGCCGATCTGTGCCAGCACACGATAGCTGCGGCTGCCGTCGGCCACATTGGAGAGCTGCTGGATCGATAGGATTGCCGCGCACGCAACGACCAGCACAAAGCCAATGTAGATGGCCAGATAGCTAATCATGCCGTTCATCTGCGCTGCTTGCGTGTACATCTCGGAACGCGTGATGAAGACTCCCCACGACCCCGGCTCCTTGCCGTCAACGAGCAGATTGTCGAGCAAGGTGTATTTAATGCTCTCGTCTGCCTCGGTCGTATCCATACCCTGTTTGTAATTAACGAGCAGATTACTGGAATACGGTTGCAGATTAAGCTGGGACAGCAGCTCATCGGCTACGACCACGGTACCGGGATTGCTGCCCATCGCCGAGTTGGCGATGGCCGCCGTGTCCTCGTCCGACTTATCGGTTGCGGGCTTGAGCTCATGTCCGCCCAAGGTTAGGGCATGGCCGCCAGCCATATACTTGGTGTACAGGTCGCCCAGCTCACCGCCCATATCACACGTGAGCAGATACTGGTCGCGGCCAATGCTCACCGGCTCCTCGCCCATCATCTGGCGCAGTTTGTTGTACTGGCTCGCCGGCGTCACATACAGACCCATCGCATCGGCGTTGCTTCCCTCGAGCGCCTTGGGAAGCTTTTCGCCCATGGCCTTGCACATCTCACCCGCCACCACCGAGGGGCCCGAGCCGCCAAGCGGATAACTCAGATACGAATCGATCTGCACATGCTCACCGGCAACATCGGCGATATTGACCTTCTTGCCGGTCTCGTCGTTGTTGTCCGCCGACTTGCCCTTAATACCGTCTGCAACGTTATCGGGATCTTTACGATCGCCATGCCATGCAGCGTACAAATCGGCCGTTGCATCAGCCAGCACCATGCGATCGGCCTCAGACGGATTGACATACTCCTTATAGTAGTCGAGCGTTTCGGGCGTGTAATAGATATACGTCTGCGACATATCGGCCGGCGTATAGCGCTCCAGATTCTCGTTCATCACGTTGGCAATCGACATACCGCAGGTCACCGAGGTAATGGCCAAAAACAGAATCATCGCGATGACGCCCATCGAAAAGCACACCGTGTTGACCTTGGCCGCAAGCTGACGCACGGTAAACATATTGAGACCGCGCCAATACACGCTGCGTAGGCTCTGCAGCAGCTTGATGAGCATGCCCGAAAGTCCCCAGAACAGGGCAAAGGTGCCCACGGTAACCATAGCGGTCGTAATGCCAAACTGGCTCATGGCCTCTTGCAGCTTGCTGTCCGTCGCGGTTAGCGGAAACCCATCACGTAGCAGACGGTAATAGGCCACGCCCACCAGCACCACGCCCACGGCAAAGATGGCAATCGCGATCCAGGGGTTGCGTGTCTTGATGCTCTCGTTGCGACGCTCGGCACCCATAAGCTCAATAAGCCTGGTGCGACGCACGACGCGAAGGTTCAGCAGTAGCGTGAGCACAAACATTACGAGCATGCAGGCAAGGGTCAGGTTGAACGCATGCACCGAGAAAAAGAAGTGGAAATTGGCGATCTGCGTCTTAAAGAGCGAGGCCGTAAAGAACATCATGAGCTGGGAGAGCCCCACGCCCAGCACAATGCCGGCGACAAAGGCGCCGACCGAAACGATCACGGTCTCGAGCGCCATGATCGTGGCGACGCGCCCGCGCCCCATGCCGAGCACCTGGTACAGGCCAAACTCCTTTTTGCGGCGTTTCATGATGAAGTTATTGGCATACACCATCAAAAAGGCCATGACACCGGCCAAAAAGTACGTCAGGTAGCCGAGCATGCTGCCCATAACCTGCGCCAAGCCCTCTTCATCGATGCCGGCGATGTCGACCTGCATCGAGATGGTGTTAAAGGCATAGAAGACCGTGACGCCCAGGGTGAGCGTCAAAAGGTAGACGAGGTAGTCGCGGCCGGCGCGGCGGACGTTGCCCCAAGCGAGTTTACAGAGCATCGGAGCCCTCACCGCCCATCATGGCAACGACCTCCATAATGCGGTCGAAGAACTCTCTGCGGTCGGTGTCGCCGCGGCGCAGCTCGGTGAAGATCTTGCCGTCGCGAATAAACAGCACACGGCTCGTGTAGCTGGCGGCAAAACTGTCGTGCGTAACCATGAGCACGGTGGCGCGCAGGCGGCGGTTGAGGGCCTCTAGGCTCTCGAGCAGCAGACGGGCGCTTTTGGAGTCGAGGGCGCCGGTGGGCTCGTCGGCCATAATCATAGTGGGGTCGGTGACGAGCGCGCGGCAGGCGGCGACGCGCTGCTGCTGGCCGCCGGACATTTGGTAGGGATATTTGTCGAGCACCTGGCTCACGGACAGACGCGCGGCCACGTCCTGCACGCGGGTCGAAATCTCTGCCGAGTTTGTGCGGGCGATGGTGAGCGGCAGGGCGATGTTCTCGCGTGCCGTGAGCGTATCGAGCAGGTTGGAATCCTGGAAGATAAAGCCGAGCTCCTCGCGACGGAACTGCGAAAGCTTGGCCTGCTTCATGCGCGTCACGTCCTGGCCGTTGATGCGGATCGTGCCACTTGTGGCGCTATCGATGGTCGACACGCAGTTGAGCAACGTCGACTTGCCCGAGCCCGAAGCGCCCATGATGCCAACGAATTCGCCGCGGTTGACGGTAAAGCTGACGTCGTTGAGCGCGCGGGTCACATTGCCCAGCGCTCCATATACTTTTTCGAGATGCGCGACCTCCAGTACCGGGGTCGCCATGTGCGTGGTTTGCATACCGAGTCCTTTCTTGCGATTAGTCTACGGCATCTATAGTCGCAAGAAGCCGAGTCGGCTACCATCGATATGGCTTACGCTTGCCTTACCGTTGTGTAAGGTAGCTCATTGACCGATGTTGAGGAAGGACTCCTGTTGAAGACTGTTCATGTTGCCGCTGGGATCATTCGCAAGGAAGGATCTGACGAGCTGCTTGCCGTGCAGCGCGGCTATGGCGACATGCAGGGACTTTGGGAGTTCCCAGGCGGCAAGCTCATGCGCGGCGAGACGCCCGAGGACGCCGTGCGCCGCGAGCTCATGGAAGAGCTGCAGGTGAAGGTCACCAACCTGCGTGACTTCTACACCGTTGAGTACGACTACCCCGATTTCCATCTCTCCATGGAGTGCTACTACTGCTCGCTCGCCGATGAATCCGATGAGCCCCAGAAGCACGACCGCCAGCTCGATATCCGCTGGATTCCGCGCACCTCGCTTGCCACGGTGGAATGGATGCCCGCCGACAAAGGGCTTATCGATGCTCTGATTGAGTTGAAGGAAGACCGGCTTGAGGCCAACAGCACTGCCAAAGATACCAAGGCCGCCACAACCGAACACCCCGCCACCAAACTCAAGCGCGCACCTAAGCGCCGTAGCAAAAAACGCCCCAAGCCTGGCCTGCTGGACGGCATCGACACCTCGGACCTTTCCGCCGACGAACGTGAACTCGTGCGCCGTCGCGCCGCCATCAAAAAGTCCATGAAGGGCAACAAGCGTGCGAACACCAAACCCGAGCTGCTCGTTCGCCAGCGCCTGCGCGCCGCAGGCCTTACGGGATACCGTCTGGAATGGAAGGTGCCCGGAAAACCCGACATCGCCTTCCCCGGCCGCAAGATCGCCATCTTCGTCAACGGCTGCTTTTGGCATCGCTGCCCCAAGTGCAACCCTAGCCAGCCCAAGCGCAACGTTGAGTTTTGGGAGGCAAAGTTTCGCCGCAACGTCGAGCGCGACCGTGCCGCCGTGGCAGCGCTCACCGAAATGGGCTGGACGCCCATAACCATCTGGGAATGCGAGCTCAAAAAGGACCGTATTGACGCCACCATGGAAAAGGTCATCGAGCAGGTGCGCGCCGCAGAGCCGCAGCGCTAACAGCGAGCATTCACACGCTCCGCACGTCCGCGCCACGTCTACGCCACAAACCTTAGAAAGCCCTTAAGCTCAAAACCTTTCAAGAGTGTTACTCAATAGCCTTGACCTGCGGTTTCATCGTAACACCAAACCAGGTTAAGCCTTTCTTTAGCGCTTCTTTGAACGGTCCGCTGCATAATACTGCCAACGCACGGGACCTAGCAGCACACCCTGTGCGCAACCTTTTGGTGGACATCGAGGAGGCCGCATAAGCATGCATTCTTCCAATGACGCAGCACAGCAGCCATCCCTAAAACATGCAAACCTTTTCTCCTTCCCCCCGACACAGAGAAACGGTCTCCTCGACTCCCCCACCACAAAAGCCAAGCGCTCAGCCGATCAGAGCCTCAACTTACGAGCATCCTTCGAAAAGCTCCAAGCATCCCTAGACAAGGCGTTCCCCGAACAGGCAAGAGCAATCTAAGCCCATCGCGCTTTATACTGATGCCATGCGAAACATGGATCACATAGAATTGCACCGCGGAGGACGCGAGGAAGCGTTTCCCGAGACCGCCGAAGACTGGCCCTATATTGCCGAACGCGCAGAATTCGCTCGCTATCCGGGCAATTCCGTCCCCTGGCACTGGCATTCCGAAGTTGAGCTTTTCTACATGGAGCAGGGAGCGATTGACTATCGAACGCGCGCGGCTCATGAGCACGTACGCTTTGAGGAAGGGTCCGCCGGCTTTATCAACGGCGGCGTTTTGCACAGCACGCTGCAATCACCCAATTCGGCGCCAGCCATTCAAATGCTGCATATCTTTCAGCCGTCGATGCTCGGCGATCCCGCGGGACGTCTCCAAAAGCGCTACATCAACCCATTGCTTCAATGTCGAGGCGTCGATGTGCTCAAATGGTCACCCACCAATCCCGACGATATGCCCTTTATCGATTTGCTGAAGAGCTCCTTTAGCCACGACCTTCAACGGCCGCAGAACGAGATGGCGCTTCGAAATAGTTTGTCAGAGCTCTGGATTCAGATTAACGCCAAGACCGAACCGCTCTTTTCTTCCGACGGCGCCTCTTGGATGACCAGCCGCGACGTACAGTTCAAGGCAATCCTGGACTTTATCCGCGCAAACTATGCAGCCGCTATAGATGTGCCCCAGATGGCATCTGCAGCCGGCGTAAGCGAAAGAGAGTGTTACCGCATTATCGAAACTTGTGCAGGAACGACCCCGGCGGCATATCTACGCGCATACCGCATAAACCGTGCTTGCGAACTTTTGGCACACACCACGCGAACGGTACAGACAGTCGCGCGCCAATGCGGATTTATAACAGCAAGCCATCTTGGCCAGGTATTTAAAGAACAAATGGGGTGCACTCCTTCGAGCTATCGAGCAGCGAGGCAGAATATCGATAGCACCAGGCAGAAATCCCGCTAGCCCTTCTTCTGTCACTGCATCAAACTTGCAGGCAAACAACAGAGAGGAGCAATCATATGAAGCACTTTGACCATATCGTATTTGACGTTGATGGGACATTGGCAGATACAGAAGAAAGCGTTCTGTCATCGCTTGTCCAGATTGTCCAAGAAGAGACCAGCAAAACGCTTCCCCGACACGAGCTTGACTTTGCCCTCGGCATACCCGGCAAGGATGCTCTTGAGAAACTTGGGATCTACTCGCAGGCAACGTTGGATCGCTGGTGCCAAGTTGCCGCCAGCTTTAAAAGCACCATCAGCGTGTTTCCAGATTTGCTTGAAGTCATCGCAACACTCGCCGATAGCGGCTGCAAACTTGGCATCGTCTCCTCACGTGCGCGCGACGAATACGCAAAAGAAATTGCACCCCTTGGTTTCGATAAGTATTTTGAGCACATCATCCTTGTCGAAGACACAGCCGAACATAAACCCGCACCCGCACCCATGCTCGAATATCTCCGACGTGCGGGCGCGAATCCTGGCAACGTCGTCTACGTTGGCGACACCGTCTACGACGAACAATGCGCAACTTCAGCAGGGGTCAGTTTTGCCCGAGCAGCATGGGGATCACACCAAGATATCCCAAACGCCACCTACAACCTCAAAACCCCCAACGACCTACTAACCCTAACGACCAAATAACCCACGCGTCCCACCCTTTCAGCCCCAACACCACAAGGGCGATTGAGCAGGACGGTTTGGGCGGGTCCCCGTACTTAGTTTCCAAAATCATTCCGCAGCGCGAAGGCTTCTTATTATTTTCAGACCTAACGCCACAAGGGCGACGACCTCGAGTAGGTCAACCTGGGAGGGACGAGGGCTTAGTTCTCCAATCTTTCCGCAGGGGGCAAAAAGCCTCGCCGCACGAAGTGCGCAGCGAGGCTTTTTGCATGCCCGAGGACGATTGGGGAACTAAGCCCTCGTCCCTCCCCGGGATATGTAGCGAGTCGGAGTACCCTTGCTGTTACTCTGCTTTGCCCACAGAGTTGAGGTTGGTCATGCGGATCTTAACCAGCTCGGTGATCTCACGCATGCCCTCCTTGGCCGGCTTCTTGGGATCGAAGCAGGCAGGGTTCTCGGCCATGTAGGCCATGAAGCCCTTGGTGTAGGCCTGACGCAGCTCGGTGGCGTAGTTGACCTTGCAGACGCCGTTCTTCACAGCCTCGGCGACCTGCTCATCGGGCACACCGGAGGTGCCGTGCAGAACCAGCGGCACGTCGACGGCGTCGCGGATGGCCTTGACCACGGACTGCTCGATGTGCGGATCGCTCGTGTACACACCGTGGCTGGTGCCAACGCCAATAGCGAGAGAGGTGCAGCCGGTGCGCTCGACGAACTCCTTGGCCTCGGCCGGATCGGTGTAGGGGCTCTCGCCCTCAACCGCGGGACCGTCGTCCTCCTTGCCGCCAACCTTACCAAGCTCAGCCTCGACGGGCACGCCCATGGCGCGGCCGGCATCGGCGACGGACTTGGTCAGGGCGATGTTGTCCTCGAAGGACTCGTGCGAACCGTCGATCATGACAGAGGTGTAGCCCGTGCGGAAAGCCTGCATGCAGCGGTCATAGCCATCGCCGTGATCGAGGTGCAGAGCGACGGGCACGGAAGCGCGCTCGGCGGCAGCCTTGACCATGCCGTAGAAGTAGTCCAGACCAGCGGTCTTGATGGTGCCCGGGGTGGTCTGCATGATGACGGGGGACTTGGTCTCCTCGGCAGCAGCCAGAACGGCCATAACAAACTCGAGGTTCTCGACGTTGAAAGCGCCGACGGCGTAGTGGCCGGCCTGAGCGTCCTTGAGCATCTTTTCGGTGGTAACAAGTGCCATGAGCGTTTGCTCCTCTCCCTCGCCCGCATCTGGACATCGGGCGTAGTTGTTCACAAGGCGTTTTACCTTGCGTTTTGCTGCGCCCATTGTATGAAATTCAGCGACTTTGCACGTGCGAGATATTGTCATCGCGCGAGGTCCAACCTTCATTTTTGAAAAGCAAACGGAAGGGGTCGAACCCGAGCGCGCGTGTTCGAAATTGAGTTTTGAGCCTTGATCATCTTTCTTTTATAGAAAAAGTAAGTAATCGAAAGTCGTTTTCTTACTTAAAAAGAAAATGAACGAAAATAGACTCAACACAATTCCTGCAAATTTAGCCGAGAATGGAGCAGCCATGGCCCAAGCTACCAACCGTGCATTTGCCGACGAACGCCGTACCGCCATTATGGAAATGCTCGAGCACAACGCCTCGGTGCAGGTAGCAGAAATCGCCCAGACCTTTAGCGTGTCCTCCGTCACCGCCCGTGCCGACCTGGACGCGCTCGCCGAAGCAGGCAAGCTGCGCCGCACACATGGTGGTGCCGTATCGCTCCACAAGCGCCTGACCGTCTCCACGCAGGATCGCCGCATCAATGTCAACGTCGCCGCCAAGCAGGCCATCGCGCAAAGCGCCATCGAGCTCGTCAGCGACGGTGACACCTTGCTTGTCGACTCGGGCACCACCGCGCTCGAGTTCGTCCGGCTCCTCGATCAGCGCAACGGCATCACCGTCATCACGGCCGACATCACCATCGCCGATTACATCGACGAGAGCATGCCCTCGGTCGATGTCGTCATGCTGGGCGGGGCGCTGCGCAAAGGTCATCGCTATCTGTACGGACCGCTCACCATGCAGGCGATCCAAATGGTCCATGCCGACCTTGCCGTCATGTGCCCCGGCGCTTTTGTTCCCGGCTGCGGCTTTACGACCGACTTTCCGCAGATGGCCGAGACCAAAACAGCCATGATCTCCGCCGCCCGTCAAGGCGTTGCCCTCATGGACGCCAGCAAGGTCAACGGACGCGGCATGTACCGCTTTGCCAAACTGACCGATGTCGGCACCATCGTGATGGACCGTGACCCCGACCATGCCGTCGCCACCTCGATCGCCGAGTTAGCCAACGACGCTCGTCCAGCCCTCATCATCGCCGGCGCTTAAACAAAAACCACCACAAAGGTGCCTGTCCCCTTTGTGGTGGTTTGAGCGTTAAAAGTAAACGTATCGCTACTTGGAGAGCTCGTCAGCGAGGGCCTCGATCTGGGCGCGCGATGCGTCGTTGAGCGAACCCAGGACGGTCACTTTGTTCTGCGTCAGGGTGATGTCCTTCATACCCTCGAGCTCCTTAGTCATAACCTTAGCGGCGACAGGTGCCCAAGAACCGGCCTCGACGAGCGCCACGGTGCGGTTCTGGTAGGCATGCTCAGCGAGCGTGTGGATGAAGGTGCTCATGAACGGGAAGATCTCGCCCTGATAGGTGATGGAAGCGAGCACCAGACGGTCATAGCGGAACGCGTCCTCAACGGCCTCGGCCATGTCGTCGCGAGCCAGGTCAAAAACGGAGACCTTCTGGCCGCGGGCCTCGAGCGCAGATGCGAGCTCATCGACGGCGGCCTTCAGGTGGCCGTAGACGCTCGCGTAGGCAATGGTGATGCCCTCGTCCTCGGGCTGATAGCTCGACCAGGTGTTGTAGGTGTCGAGGTAGTAGCCCAGGTTCTCGGTCAGCACGGGGCCGTGGAGCGGGCAGATAATCTGAATGTCCAGATCGGCGGCCTTCTTAAGCACGGCCTGCACGAACTTGCCGAACTTGCCCACGATACCAAAGTAGTAACGACGCGCCTCGCAAGCCCAGCCTTCCGGGTCCTCGATATCGTTGGCACCGAACTTGCCAAAGCCGTCGGCACTAAAGAGCACCTTGTCGGTGGCCTCATAGGAGAAGAGCACCTCGGGCCAGTGCACGTTGGGGGCGCCGACAAACGTTAGGCTGTGGCCACCCAGGTCGAGCACGTCGCCCTCTTTGACGACCATCTTGCGCTCCGGATAATCGGTACCAAAGTAGTTGACCATCATGCGGAAGGCGCCCATGCTGGCCACAACCTGCGCCTGGGGATAGCGCTCCATAAAGGCGGCGATGCCAGCGGAGTGATCGGGCTCCATATGGTGAACGACCAGGTAATCGGGCGTGCGACCGTCGAGCACGGCTTCGATGTTACCGAGCCACTCGTCGACAAAACCGCCGTCGACTGAATCGGCGACAGCAATCTTTTCGCCCAAGATAACGTAGCTGTTGTATGCCATACCGTTCTCGGACACATCGTACTGGCCCTCGAACAGGTCAATGTCGTGATCGTCGACGCCAACGTAGCGGATATCCTTGGTGATCTCCATCAGGCAAAGCCTCCTAGATAGACAAAAGAGCCCGTCTATCATAGCACTCGGCTACATCCCAACAGCTATCTGCCGGCATCCTTACCGATTGTTATTGAAATGCGATAAATCGCCGTTTACCAGCACAAACTATGCGCGCGGTATCGCCGTGCTATGTCGAATGATGAGCTGGCCGGGAATACGGATGGCAACGGTTTTGCCCACCGTACCCGCCTCGGGAACCGCATGCTCAAACACCTCGCGTCCGCGCTGATGCAGATCGAATCGCACGGTCGTGAGCTCGTTGTGTGCGACAAAGTCGTCGAGCGAGTCATCGACGCCCACCACGCTCACGTCCTCGGGCACGCGTAGACCGCTATCACGCAGCGCTGCAATGGCGCCGTTTGCCATCTGGTCGTTTGCCGCGTAAATCGCCGTCATGGTGCGGTCGTGCTCGGCCAGGTACCTGCCGGCCTCGTAACCGCTGTTGGCAGACCAATCGCCCTCGAGCGGCGCCTGCGGCTTAATGTGCCTACGCTCGAGCGCGTCCTGCCAGCCGGCGCGACGAAACTGTTCATCGACCGAGAACGACGGGCCGCCGATATAACGAATCTGCTCGTGTCCCAGCTCAAACAGATGATCCATGAGCAACAGCGAGCAGCCGTAATGGTCGGAATCGACCGTGGTCACGCGCGGATGCGCGTACATGGTAACGATGACCGTGCCAATGCCCGGCAGTGGATCAAACGTCTCAAAATCGGGTGCCATGCGACTCATGCCGATAATGATGCCGTCCACGGGCAGCGCGGCCATACGACGCGTGGCCTCGGCAAGCGAAAACTCCTCAGTCTTGGACATCTCGACCAGCGTGATGGCGCAATTATGCTCGCGAGCAGCGCTGGCGATGCCGTCGATCATTGAGAGGTTGCCAAACTTGGTGACATCGTTGATGCACAGGCCGACCGAATGGTAACGGCCATCGCGCAGCGAGCGACCGGCATAACTCGGACGAAAGCCGAGCTCTTGCATCGCGGCCTGCACGCGCTGGCGCGTCTGCTCGTTAACGTTGGGCAAGCCGTTGGCGACGCGCGAAACCGTCTGCTGCGAAACGCCAGCAGCACGGGCGACGTCAGCCATGGAGACCGGACGCGTACCTGTATCGTTGGACGGGCGCCTTGCCACTGGATCACCTTCACCCTTGCGAGATCTGAATAGCGTGAATGCCGGCCCGGGCAGAAATACACCCCGCGCCGAGGCCCGCTATCGTCGGACGCATGTTAACGTACTCTACTTTTTCTATCTGCATCTCTTCTGCTTTATAAGTCCATACGGCAGTACCGTTCACGGCTGTATTTCTACCGATTACCAGATTCTCAAAAAGTGACAAGCGATGTGTTATGAGTACGTTAACATAGCCCGTAACGTGCGGTATCGTGAACACTTGGTTCATGCCGCTTCAAGTTGTTAACGTACTCATAACGACGCAAAACTCACCCGTGCGCGCCAAGGAAAGGACTCCCATGACCACCCCCGACGAAAAGACATTCGCCACGCTCACCAAGCTGTTTGAGGAGGAGTTTGGCCCCATCGGCGACCGCCAGGTGCTCTACGTGCACGCGCCCGGCCGCTCCGAGATCAGCGGCAACCACACCGACCACGAGGGTGGCCACGTTATCGCCGGCTCGCTCGATGTCGCCGTTGACGGCATCGCCGTGGCAACCGACTCCAACAAGATTCGCGTCGCCGACGAGGGCTATCCTACGTTTGAGATCACGCTCGACACGCTAGACATTCAGGAGTCCGAGAAAGGCACGTCCGCAAGCCTCGTGCGTGGTATGGCCCACGAGGTCGCAGCGCTTGGTGTTGAGCCCCAAGGCTTCGACTTCGCCTTCACCTGCTCCGTTCCCTCGGGCGGCGGCCTTTCCAGCTCCGCTGCCGTCGAGGCCGCATACGGCCGCGCCATGGAGACGCTCTGGGGCGCGCCCGCCATTGAGCCCGTCGTGCTTGCGCAGATGAGCCAGCGCACCGAGAACAACTACTACGGCAAGCCCTGCGGTCTGATGGACCAAGCTGCCGTGTGCTTGGGCGGCCTCGCCTACATGGACTTTGAGGACCAGGCTCAGCCTAAGACCCAGAAGCTCGAGCTCAACTTTGAGGATCATGGCTACGCGCTCGTGCTCGTCAAGGTCGGCGCCGACCATGTGGCGGCTACCGACGACTACGCCGCCGTTCCACGCGAGATGCAGGACGTTGCCGCCGAGTTTGGCAAGGCACGCCTGTGCGATGTCGACGTTGCCAACTTTGATGCCAAGCTCCCCGAGCTGCGTGCCAAGCTGGGCGACCGCGCCTGCCTGCGCGCCGTTCACTACTGGTACGAGAACGGCCTGGTCGACAAGCGCTGGGCAGCTCTGAATGCCGGCGACATTGACCAGTTCCTGGTCCTGACGCGCGAGTCCGGCGCCAGCTCTGCCATGTACCTGCAGAATGTTGTTGCCAAACTGGGTTCCGAGCAGCCTTCCATGTACGCGCTTGCTCTTGCCGAGCATGTGCTCGACGGCCGTGGCGCCGTTCGTATTCACGGCGGCGGCTTTGGCGGTACCATCCAGGCCTTCGTGCCGCTCGATCTGGTCGACGCCTTCATTGCCAAGATGAACGGCTGGCTTGGCGAGGGCTCTGCCCGCCACTACGCGATTTCTGACAAGGGGGCTTACGCGGCATGGCTGTAATGACTGATGTGCGCGAGGCCGCGCAGGGCCTCATCGAATATGCCATCCACCGATCGATGATCGGCCAGGACGATCGCATCTGGGCATACAACACCGTTCTCGAGTGCATCGGCGCCACGGGGCCGGCACTCGACATGGCCTGGGCACTCCAGGTTGAGAAACTCTCGCTCTTGCACCCCGATACCCTGCCCGACTTTGACCTTGAAGGCACGCTTGCCGCGCTTGCCGAGACTGCCGTTGCCAACGGTGCTGCCGAGGACACGGCGTCGGGCCGCGATCGCATCGCCATGCGCATCATGGGCGCGCTCATGCCGAGGCCTTCGGTTGTAAACGAGGAATTCAATGGGCGTATGGGCGTCAACGAGCCCCGTGCCGCGACCGACTGGTTCTACGGCCTGTGCTGCGACGCCGGCTACGTGCGCCGTGCCGCCATCGCGCGCAACATCAAATGGAGCACCCCCACCAACTGGGGCGATCTTGAGATCACCATCAACCTGTCCAAGCCCGAGAAGGACCCGCGCGATATCGCCGCGGCAGGTGCAGCTAAGAACACGGACGAGAAGTATCCCGCCTGCCAGCTCTGCATCGAAAACGAGGGCTATCCCGGACGCTCCGCCGCAGCCGACGGCGGAGCTCACCCCGCCCGCCAGAATCTGCGCGTTATCCCCATCCAGCTCGACGGCGAGCGCTGGGGCTTCCAGTACAGCCCGTACGCGTACTTTAACGAGCACTGCATTGCCATGAGCTCCGAGCATCGTCCGATGCACGTCGACCGCAAGGGCCTGACCTGCCTGCTCGACTTTGTGGACCTGTTCCCGCATTACTTCATCGGCTCCAACGCCGACCTGCCCATCGTGGGCGGCTCGATCTTGTCGCACGACCACTTCCAGGGCGGCGCACACGAGTTCCCCATGATGCACGCCGCCGAGGTCTCGCAGTTTAGCGTACCCGGTTTTGACCAGGTCAGCGGTAGCGTGCTGCAGTGGCCGCTCTCGGTGCTGCGCCTGCGCTCGCATGACCGCGCTCAGCTGCTCGATGCCGCCGAGAAGATTATCCTCGCCTGGCGCGAGTGGAGCGATGAGTCTGTTGGCGTCATCGCGCACACAGCCGATGGCGTGGCGCACAATACCGTGACGCCCGTCATTCGCCGCGTAGACTCCCGCGGCAACGCCGGCGGCGAAATCTACGAGGCCTACCTGGCGCTTCGCTGCAACATCACGACCGACGAGCATCCGCTGGGCGTTTTCCACCCGCATGCCGAGTATCACCACATTAAGAAGGAGAACATCGGCCTGATCGAGGTCATGGGCCTGGCGATTTTGCCGCCGCGCTTGGTTCCCGAGCTCGGCGCTGTCCGCGAGCACCTGCTGGCGGCCAAGGCCGATGCCAGCTACGATCTCGCCGGTGCGCTCGAGGGCGACGACCTTTGCCGCAGCCATGCCGCGTGGGCCGAGGATGTCTATGCCCGCCGCGCCGACGAGCTTACGGCGGACAACGCCATCGATATCCTGCACGAGGAGGTCGGCGTGGTGTTCGGCCACGTGCTCGACAACGCCGGCGTCTTTAAGTGGGACGAAGCCGGCCGCGCCGCCCAACAGCGCTTTATCGACTCACTGTAATGATCCCTTGGGGACGGAGGAAAACGGATCATTTCGTCTTCAAGACAACGGCGCCCGCCGGCAACGGCGCCGGCGGGCGCCGTTTTTGAGTGTAGTCGTCGGGGACGTTCTTAAACGACTAGTCATTAAAGAACGTCCCCGACGACTAATGACTCGAGCGTGGAAAATCTCCCACTTTGAGCTCGTATGGGCACCAAAAGCGGGAGATTATCCACGCTCATTCTATTAGGAGTCGCAACCGCTACAACTCTACGACCTCAACGCTGTTGTAGATCTCGTCCCAGCGGTCCATGACCAGGTGGCCGGTCTTGGGATCCATGGCGTTGAGCTTACCGCAGGTATTGGCGGTCTTGAGCACCGTGACGTCGTCGGCACCAGCAGCAATGGCATGCGCAAAGCCGGCGATGGTCGAGTCGCCGGAACCCGTCGCGTTCACAGCCGCAATCGCGGGCGTCTTGGCGCGGAACGCGCGACCCTCATGGAAGCCCACCGAACCGGCGGCGCCCATCGAAACGACAACCCAGGGGATACCGGCAAAGCGGCCATCGGCGGCAAGCGCCTCGCGCAGGGCATCGACATCATCGGTCGTAAAGGACGTACCCAGCAGACCGTTAATCTCGGTCAGGTTGGGCTTTACGAGCTCAGGCTTAGCGTCGGACTCCAGCGCGGCCTCCAGCGATGCGCCCGAAGTGTCAAGCAGCACCTTGGCGCCCGCCTCCTCGGCGATCTTCACGAGCTCGGCATAGTAACCGGCATCGACGCCACGCGGCAGCGAGCCTGAAAGCGTCACAACGTCCGCCTTCGCTGCAAGCTCGGCGAACTTGGCCGTAAAGGCCTCGAGCTCGGCAGGCGCAATCTGCGGACCGCTCTCCAGCAGCTCGGTCTGATTACCCTCGTGCAGAATATTCAGGCAAATGCGCGTCTCACCGGCGATGGGCACAAAGTCGTTCTTGACGCCGTCGGCATCCATAAGCTCGGCCATATAGGCACCCATGTGGCCACCGAGCAGGCCGGTCGCGAGCACGTCGTCGCCCAGCTGCAGCAGCACGCGACTCACGTTGAGGCCCTTGCCGCCAGCGGTCTTTTCGGGCGTCACGCGGTTAACGTCGTCGATGATCAGCTTGTCGAGTTGATAGCGCGTATCGATCGACGGGTTCATGGTAACGGTCAGAATCATGTTGAACTCCTGTTTCCGGGGCACGGCACGCGCGGCCCCAAACATACGATAGCTCGTTAAAGGATCTCGATCTCAAAACCGCGGGTGACGGTCTCCCCCGGCTTGGCAACCAGGCAGCCACGCTTGTGCTCCAGAATATCGTCCTCATCGGAGCAGGTGGACAGGCCGCTCCACGGTTCCACGGCCACAAAGTCGCCCTCGGGCTTGCTCCACACAATCAGGTACGGCATATCGGGGAACGTCAGGCGCACGCCCTTGTCCTCGGTTTTCTTGGTCAGCGTAACCACGCGGCTGTCGAGCACGTCAAAGATGGTCTCCGCGAAGTCGAAGAGTTCGTGGGTCAGCGGCAGGTTCTGGCCGATCATGGGGTTCTTGCTGCGATGTTCAACATCAATCAGGCCCGTCGAGGGAACGGCAGTACAGAGCTCGGTGGCCTCGCGCTGCTCAAAACGAAGCTCATAATCGTCATAGGACTCGCCCTCGTCGAGCGGGCACTTAAAGCCGGGGTGACCACCCACAAAGAATGGCATGTCCTCGGCACCTTCATTGGTCACCTCGTACGACACGGCCACCTTTTCCGAATCGATCGCGTAACGAGCAACGATCTTAAACGGATACGGGTACTGCTCGAGCAACTCGGCATGGTCGGCAGAGCTTAGGCTCAGCGCGACCATGCTGTCGCCCTGCTCCTCGAGCTTCCACTCCTGCTTGCGGGCAAAGCCGTGGCGGGCAAGCTTGACCTCGCGGCCGCCCATGGTCATCGCGCGGCCGTCACGAAGGCCGCCGCAAATCGGAAAGCAAATGGGAGCTTGGCCCGACCAAACCGCCGGGTCACCCTGCCACAGGTACTCGCGACCGTTGGCTTTAATCGAAGTGAACGATCCGCCAGCCGTGCTCAGTGCCACGCGAATCAAACCGTTATCAAGAACAAACTCCATAGGAGCCTTCCCTTTCGTTCGCCAGCCCGCCGAGTCAGTGGGGCTGATAGAAAACCGGCCCGCGCCCCCTCACAGAAACGCGAGCCGTCAATTGAAAAGCTGCAGAATGCCGGGAACGACCAGAAGTGCAGTAACAGGCCCAGCAAGCAAAAGTGTTATCGGAGCAGCTTGCCGTATCAGAACACCTCGCAACAACAGCGGTAACCCTGCAGGTACCCCCAACGTCAGCGAGCGACGCTCAGGTGCCCCAGGTCGCCGCGAAAGAGGAGCGACGCGTACTTTATGTACGCGAGCGACGGTTTGAGCGGCGAGATGGGGTGCCTGAGCGCCGCGCAGCGTCGACCCGTTACGCGGTTTGGCAAAACCGCGTAACCTCCTTAGTCGTGGTATTCGCCACGGTCCCACTTCTCGAGGAACTCGTCAAAGAAGTGCGGGTCAGCCTGAGCCTCGGCGTCGGCCTTATTGCAGGCATCGATCTTGGCGATCAGGGCATCGTGCTCGGGGGTCTTCTCGTAGGGCTCCTCCAGGAAGGCAAGCATGATGTCGGCCATCAGGAACTCGCCGGTAATCTTGCCGCCAAAGCCCACGATGTTGGCGTTGAGCTCGCGACGGGCATACAGGGCAGAGGTCATGTCGCGAACCAGGGCGCAGCGGGCGCCGGGAACCTTGTTGACGGCGTTGGTGATGCCGATGCCGGTGCCGCACAGGGCCACGCCAAAGTCGGCCTTGCCGCTGGCAACAGCCTCGCCCACGGCCTTACCGTAGATGGGATAGTGCGTACGGGTGTGGCTGTAGGTGCCGCAGTCGAGCACCTTGTAGCCAGCCTGCTCCAGGCGGTCGGCCAGATAGATCTTCTCGTCCGTAACGATATGGTCGCAACCGATTGCGATGGTCTTCTTCATCAGAACGTCCTTTCGTCTGAATTCACAAGTTAAGGTAGAAGTTCGAGTTCTCGGTGGCTCTCGTTAGGCCATCTTGTTGAGCATGTCGACACGAATCTGGTGACGGCCGCCGGCGTACTGGGCGCGCAGGAACTCGCGGGCGATCTTCTTGGCGACCTCGGTGCCCACAACGCCCGGGCCCATGGTGACCATGCGCGAGCCGTTGTGCTCGCGGGTCATGTAAGCGGAACGCTCGTCGGAAATGTTGGCGACGACCATGCCCTTGATCTTGACGGCGGCCATATAGGAGCCGACGCCATACTTATCGAATGCAAAGCCCTGGGAATCCTTGTGCTCCAGCAGGTCCTTGGCAACGGCGGTCGCGGAATCGACAAAGTCCGCAGCAGGGGTCTCGGAATAGTCGACGACCTCGTGACCGTCGGCGATGAGCATCTCCTTGATGGACTCCTTCATCGACATACCGTCGGCATCGGAAGCGATTACAACCCTCATGACATCCTCCTTGAGAGATACGCAGGTGCGTAGTTTCTGTTTGGAAGTGTTGAATCGCGCTCAGGTCCGGGCATCTGAATGTGCGGTTCTTCACTGTTCATGTTTATTTGAACACATTCGAACATAGATTGCAACCATTATTTGTTTAACTTTGTTCTTTTTTGAACAAATACCGTTCACGGATGATTGCCGACCGTTTGAGCCCGGCGCAGACGTAGCGACCATGTGTTCAACAAACAAAAGGGCGGCCGAGAACGTGTCTCGGCCGCCCCTTCGGCGGTATTCCCCGGTATATACAGCTGTTTTAGCTACTCAGACTGCCTGTTCTTCTTGGCATGTTTGGACGGAGCGCTCAAGAAACGACCCGTCAGATAGTTCGCGGGACCGGAGATATCAATCCCCAGCAGGGTGTGGCCCAGCCACAGAAACGCCACAAGCACCAGCAGCGGGATAACGCACGAGGTCACGATCATCACGATGACGCCTTCGATCAAATCGGTCACCTGCTGCACGATCTCATCGGTCATTTGCTTGGCACCACTGGTTACCGACGTGACCAGGCTCGAGGCACCGTCGGCAAGCTGTTCAAGCACGTTCTTGGACTCTGTGGACTCGGTCTTTTTCTTGCTTGCTTTGGAGCTGTCGCTATCTGCCGCACTCGCAGCGTCGGCCGCCTTTTGCTCGACTGCCTCGATGCTCACTCGATACGTTTCGTCGACCTTTTGCGACACCCATACGCTCGCGGGCACAAGCGCCATGCCGATCACGGCAACCACCAGCACGCGCGTCGCCACACGGCGCAGGACGGCGCTCGTGCTCCAGCGCCCGTGAATGCCGAGCGACACCGCAAAGAGCACCAACGCAAACGGGATTAAGATGCCCAAGCCAACCGACCACAAAATCGTGAGCAAATATTTCTCTAGGTATAGCACGGCAAGCACGATACCAAGGTTGCCTGAAAGCTGCGCGAGCTGCTCGGCGACCGGCGTTCCTGTATCACCCGGCAACGCCGTAATGCCCGCAGATAGCGCCACGCACGAGGTCGTGAGCGCCAGTACGTTACCTTTCTTTTGATCGATGACCTCGATGGTGGAGTCCCAGGTCTTGGTGTCGGCATAATGCGGACGAGCGACAAAGCCCGAAAGGAGCGCCAGCACCACGAGCGCGATGATCAAGCCGATCTGTAGCTTTTTGTTTGCGCACACGACATCGGACAGGCTGGGCTGCAGCTCGGTTACCGTTGTGTGCTCGGTTATCTGAACCGTACGCGCATGGGCCATCTCGCGCGCGTCTCTCTTTTGGATCGATCCGTTGTCCGGCATTTGGATACCTCCTCATTCCGGCCTGTATTGCGGATGGAAGTATACCCACCCATCGAAAAACCGAACGGCAGGAGGCGCAACAAGCTGCTGCATGATCCGCCCGCCATGAAATGGGCCCATCTACTACGTTTAACCGCCCATCCCCAACCATGCCACAAAGCGAAAAAACAAAACCGCAGGTAGAAGTCCTGCGATTTTTCATGAAACGCGGGTGTGTTCGAGGGTATCGGGTTAAACGTAGTAGATGAGCCAGTTTCGTGGCGAGCGCTGCCAACCGATCCTCCGGAGACGGGAAAAGCGGGTCATTTGGGGCTGTCGGCCCCTATTTCGCCGCAACCTAGATAGGTGGGATACAAAAAACCCTGCCGCGGATAGCGGCAGGGTTTTTGGAAGGGGACGAGGTTGTGAGGGTTCGTTAGGCGAGCTTGGCCTCGAGCTCAGCGATGCGCTTGTAGGCATCGATGGTAAAGCGGGTCTGCTTCTCCAAGATCATGGTGGTCATAAGGGTGTCCTGAGCGTGGGCCATGATGAAGGTCATCTCCATCTCGCCGCCGCCGGCCTCCTGCGAAAGCAGCTTGGTCTGCGTGTCGTGGGCGCCAATGAGTGCATCGCTCGCATCCTTGTGCAGCTGTTCGGCCTTCTCAAAATCACCCTCGCGAGCAGCATCGAGCGCTGCAAGCAGATCAGTCTGGGCGTCACCCGCGTATGCGACGATCTCGAATCCAACCATCGAGATTTCTTCTTTGGTTGCCATATTGCGTTCCTTTCACATATGAACCAATGGAGAGCATCGCGTCCGGGCATACGCGCTGCGTTGTGTATGACAGAAACATTAACATTCAAACAAAACAGAACAATGCAAAACGCAATTTCGAGCTATGAACGGTCGATTTTCGCCCGTGAACGGTTTTTAAACCAATGCGAACAATATCGAACACAATTAGTGGCAACCCAAACAGGTCCACACCCTAGCGTACATCGCGCACCGTATCACCCTCTACGAGCATGCCGGGGATCAGCATGTGCTCCACGCCAGACGCAACCCCCTCGGCGCCGGCAATCTTGTCGACAGCCCACATGCCGACGCGCTTGTTGTCAAAGCGCACCGTGGTCAGGCGACGGTCGGGCACGATGTCGCCCAGGCTGTCATCAACACCCGCCACGCTCACGTCCTCGGGCACGCGCTTTCCGCGCGATTCGAGCCCGCGAATGCAGCCGTAGGCCATGGCGTCGTTGGAAGCATAAATGGCCGTACAGGTCGGATCGTCCGCCAGAGCCTGACCGGCGGCATATCCGCTCTGTGCCGTCCAATCGCCACGGACGAGTCGCGGCGGCTCAATACCATGCGCACGCAATGTCTCGCGCCAGCCCTCCTCGCGCTGCATGCCCGAAAGCGAGCGCTCGGGGCATGAGATAAAGTGCACGGTCTTGTGCCCCTGCTCCAACAAGTACTCGACCACCTGGCGCGAGCAATCGAACTGGTCGTTATCGACCGTTGAACAGAGCGGGTGCTCCAGCATGGTAACGAGCACCGTCTGCATGCCGGGCAGCGGCTCAAAGGTGCCAAAGTCCGCCGGCATGCGATTCATGATCACAACCATGCCATCCACCGGCAGCGCGCTCATGCGCGACGATGCACTCTCGAGGGTATACGGATGCCCGTCTACTTTAGTGAGAGTGATGGCATAGCCGTGTTTGTCGGCCGCAGCGGTAAAGCCCTCCATACGGTCGAGGTTGCCGGTGCCGGTAATGTTGAACATGGCGACGCCGACGGTCTTAAACTTGCCGCGACGCAGCGATCGACCGGCAAAATTGGGTCGATACCCCAGCTCGCGCATGGCGGCACGCACGCGCTCCTTGGTCTCGGGGCGCACGCTGGGCGAATCGTGCACGGTGCGCGAGACCGTCTGCTCCGAGACGCCCGCGAGACGCGCCACGTCCTTAACGGAAACCGATTTTTTAACAGCGGCCATAGGTCGATCTTTCTATGTCAACGATGCCATTGGCGGCATCCTACGCAGTCGAATGAACGCCTTCAAGTATATCCAACACCTCCCCCACAATACGCTTACCACCCAAAACCTACCGTTCACCGACAATCCCGCTTCCCCGAACGGCTTTTGTCGCCCAAATGTTAACGTTGCCATTGCGCAAACACAGAGCCACCGGGCGGCTCAAACGTTTACGCGTAAGGAATCGATGGTTCGCAGGCACAGGAACCACTGGTTCACGTCTTTATTTGTGTCGCAAAATGGCAACGTCAACATTTTGGCAACCGAACGCCAAAAGCTACCATCGTTGCTAACCCACCGACTCTTAGGAGCATTGCATGGAGCAACTCATCGCCATCATCGAAAAGGGCCAGCCCTTTTTCAACGCGATCGCCCGCAACAAGTATCTCAAGGCAATCCGCGACGGCTTTATCTCCGTCATCCCCATCATCATCTTCTCGTCCATCTTCTGTCTGGTAGCCTCGGTCCCCAACATCTGGGGTTTCTATTGGCCCGATGACATCAACAACGCCCTGTGGAAGTGCTACAACTACTCCATGGGCATCCTGGCCATCGCCTGTGCCGCCACCACTGCCAAACACTTCGCCGACGCCCAGAACCGCGACCTGCCCAAGAACAACCAGATCAACTTTATCTCGTGCATGTGCGCGGCCATCATCGGCTTCTTGCTCCTTTCGAGCGACACCATCGCCACGGACGCTGCCAGCGGCTTCAACACCACCTACCTTGGTTCCAAGGGCCTGCTGACCGCCTTCATCGCCGCGTTTGTGACCGGCATCATCTATAAGTTCTTCATCAAGCGCAACATCACCGTCAAGATGCCCGAGCAGGTTCCGCCCAACATCTCGCAGACCTTTAAGGACATCATCCCCTTCTCCGTCTGCATCACCGTCTTTTGGGTCTTTGACATCGTCTTCCGAGCTGCCTTTGGCTTCTGCTTTGCCCAGGGCGTCATCCAGGTGTTCCAGCCCCTGTTCACCGCTGCCGACGGCTATATCGGCCTCGCTGTGATCTACGGCGCTATGAGCCTGTTCTGGTTCGTCGGCGTCCACGGCCCCTCGATCGTCGAGCCCGCCATCGCCGCCGCCCTCGTTGCCAACATGACCGACAACCTGGCTGCATATCAGGCTGGTGCGCACGCCTCCGCCGTCCTGACGCAGGGCGCCCAGTACTTCGTCGTCTGCATGGGCGGCACCGGTGCCACGCTCGTCCTGGTCTTTATGTTCTGCTTCCTGGCCAAGTCCCAGGAGATGCGCGCCGTCGGTAAGGCCGCCATCATCCCGGTCTGCTTTGCTGTCAACGAGCCGCTGCTGTTCGCCGCGCCCATCGTGCTCAACCCCGTCTTCTTTGTCCCGTTTGTCTTTGCCCCGATCGCCAACATCTGGATCCTCAAGATCTTTATCGACTTCTTGGGCATGAACGGCTTTATGTACACCCTGCCCTGGACCGTTCCCGGCCCCATCGGCACCATCATGGGCTTGGGCTTCCAGCCGCTCGCCTTTGTGATGCTCGCCCTCATCCTGGTCGTCGACTTCGTCCTGTACTACCCGTTCTTCCGTGCCTATGACGCCCAGAAGTGCGCCGAGGAGGCCGAGATCTCCCAGGAGGAGCTCACCGCCAAGAACGCCGAGAAGGCCGCCAAGTTCAACGACGCCTTCCAGGGCAAGGCCGATGCCAAGAGCGTTGCCGCCGGCGCCGCAGCCGAGGCCGTGAAGGCCGACGCCCTTGCCGCTTCTGCAGCACCCGCTGCCGAGGCAACGACCGCCAGCGACCTCAACGGCAAGCGCGTGCTCGTGCTCTGCCAGGGTGGCGGAACCTCGGGTCTGCTCGCCAACGCGCTGGCCAAGGCTGCCAAGGAGCGCGGCATCAATCTGGAGACCGCTGCCGAAGCCTATGGCAACCACGTCGACATGCTCCCCGACTTTGACCTGGTCGTCCTGGCCCCGCAGGCAGCCAGCTACCTGGCCGACCTGCAGAAAGACTGCGAGCGTGTGGGCAACAAGTGCGTCGCCTGCCGTGGCAAGCAGTACATCGAGCTCTCCCAGAACGGCGACAAGTCTCTCGCCTTCGTCTCCGAGCAACTATCGAAGTAAGTAACGCCCAGGGCCAGCCGACCATCAACAGCCGGTTGGCCCTTCGATTTAGACGATTGGATCATCATGTCCGTTAATCCTGCTAGCGTCACCAACCCGCCCGCTCAGTTTCCCGAGGACTTTGTCTTTGGCGGCGCCACTGCTGCCTACCAGGTAGAGGGCGAGACCCGCACTCACGGTAAGGGCAAGGTTGCCTGGGACGACTTCCTGGAGGCCCAGGGGCGCTTTTCCCCCGATCCCGCTTCCGACTTCTACAACCAGTACCCCGTCGACCTGGAGCTGTGCGAGGAGTTTGGCATCAACGGCATTCGCCTCTCCATTGCCTGGAGCCGCATCTTCCCCAACGGCACCGGCGAAATCAACCCCGAGGGTGTCCAGTTCTACCACGACCTTTTCGCCGAGTGCCACAAGCACCACGTTGAGCCGTTTGTCACGCTGCATCACTTTGACACGCCGCTGTCCCTCTTTGAGATGGGCGACTTCCTCAACCGCGAGACCATCGACGCCTTTGTGGACTTTGCCACCTTCTGCTTTAAGGAGTACGCCGACCAGGTGACCTACTGGTTCACCTTTAACGAGATCTGGGCGGACGCCTCCAACACCTACATCGAGGGCACCTTCCCCGGTGGCGTCAAGGCGCATCTGGCCGAGGCCTTCCAGTGCGAGCACAACATGATGCTCGCCCACGCCAAGGCCGTGCTGGCCTTCCACAACGGCGGCTTTAAGGGCAAGATCGGCGTCATCCAGTCGCTGGAGTTTAAGTACCCGCTCAACGAGAACGACCCCGCCGACATCAAGGCCGCCAACAACGAGCACGTGCTACAGAACCAGTTTTTGCTCGACGCCACCTTCCGCGGCGACTATGCCCCCGACACCCTCGAGTGCGCCAACCGCCTGGCTGCCGTCTCGGGCGGCACCATCGAGATCCTGGACGAGGACCTCGAGATTATGCGCGAGGCAGCGCTCTACAACGACTACCTGGGTGTCAACAACTACCAGTGCCGTTTTTTGAAGGCTTACGACGGCGAGAACGACCTGCACCACAACGGTACGGGCGAGAAGGGCACCGGTCGCTGGCGCGTCAAGGGCATTGGCGAGCATGTGAACAAACCCGGCATCCCCACCACCGACTGGGACTGGATCATCTATCCCGAGGGCCTGTTCGATCTGCTCGTCTACATTAAGCAGCGCTACCCCAACTACAAGCAGATCTTCATCACCGAGAACGGCATGGGCTACAAGGACCCCTACAAGGACGGTTTTGTGGACGACCAGCCGCGCATCGACTACATCGAGCAGCACCTGCGCTGGCTGCTCAAGGCCATGGAGGTGGGCGTCAACGTGGGCGGCTACTTCCTGTGGAGCCTGCAAGATCAGTTCTCCTGGACCAATGGCTACAACAAGCGCTATGGGTTCTTCTACGTTGACTTTGAAACCCAGAAGCGCACGCCCAAGGCAAGCGCCTACTGGTATAAGCACGTGGCGCAGACCCGTCGTCTGGACTAGTGGCTTGCGGAGTTGTCTGCCCACATAACCTGTCCCCATTTCTCAGCCGGGGGCGGCGCGTTACACGGCGCGCCGCCCCCGGTCTTTTTGTTTTTGGGCTGGTCAGGAGCCGTTTGTCTCGATCTGTAACATCTAGCAGGGATTTTCGGTCCTAACTGTTACAGATCGAGATGAACGCACAGGCCAATCCTCTCAATCTAAATCTGTAACAACTAGCGGGTTATTTCACTCCTACCTGTTACAGATCGAGACAAACGGAATAGGCCGAGCCGAAAGATCTCAATCTGTAACATCTAGCAGGGATTTTCGGTCCCAACTGTTACAGATAGAGATGAACGAGCCGAGCACGCCTACGCCCGCAGGTCCTTTACGCTGGAACGCTCGACCAACACGCCCGAGACGAGCGTGCGGCTTCTGGAACTCGGGGCTTCCAGGCCTGCAACGACCTCGTTGAGCGCACGGATGCCCAGCTCGCGGTGGCGAAACTTCACCGACGTCAAAATCGAGTTGGGAATCGTCTTGTAAAGCTCGTCATCGAAGCCGATCACGGACACGTCGTCGGGCACGCTGAGCCCTTTGTCACGTAGAGCCATCATCACGCCGTTTGCCATACAGTCGTTAGCAGCGAGAACCGCCGTGCAATCGGGTTTATCGGCAAGCACAAGGCCCGCGGCATAGCCACTATCCGCATTCCAATCGCCTTGCAGAGGCTCGGGCGGCTCAATGCCACGCGCCTCGAGTGCCGCACGCCAACCTTTCATACGACACTGGCTCGACAGCGACTCTTTCTTACCAGAGACGAAGTACACGTTCTTGTGCCCGCGATTTAAGAAGTACTCGCACGCCATGCGCGCGCCGCCCTCTTGGTCGTCACTAACGGTGGAGCAGGTAGGATGTTCCATCGGTGTGATAATCACCGTCTTGAGGTCTTTCGGCGCCTCAAAGGTATCAAAGTCATCGACCATCTGACGCAGGTTGAAGATCATGCCATCAACAGGCAGCTGCGACATCCTACGCGCCGCTTCGGCAAGGGTCATCTTCTCCCCCGCCCGCTTTTTGATCATCGTGAGCGCAAAGCCTCGCTCTTCGGCGGCATCGGCGATACCGTCGATCATGTCCACGGCGCCGCCCGACAAGTGGAACATCACCACGCCGATGCACCCGTAACGGCCCAACTTGAGTGAACGCGCGGCAAAGTTCGCCCGGAACCCAAGCTCCTCCATGGCCGCATGGACCCTATCGCGCGTCGACTCACGCACGCTATCAGGCTCGTTGATCACGCGCGACACCGTCTTGAGAGAAACGCCCGCGGCAACTGCCACATCATTCATTGAGACATTTTTCTTGTCCATCGTTGCCACTACTTCTCCAGTCGGTTTTGCATCGCTTGTTTTTTGTGTTCTAGCATACACTACCTGCCCGACTGACAAATCAGCCGTTTATCGAACAATATCGACCGTTCACCCGTAAATCCTTGTTGCTCTTCCAAAAATGTCTTACGTTGTCATTAACGAATTGACAACGTTGTCATTTCGCAATGCCTTCCTTAAGCAGGAAGGTTTCCGGGCAGTCCTAACCATCCATCGACGACCAGTTCCATCCACATGCATTGCGCATCGAGCAGCAAAGGAGCTCTATGGACGCCATCGTAAAGATGCTCGAAAAGCATCAACCGTTCTTTGAGAAGATCTCGAGGAACATTTACCTCCAGGCCATTAAGGACGGATTCCTCGGGTGCATGCCCATCGTCCTCACCTCTTCGATCTTTCTGTTGATCGCCACCCTTCCTGGCGTAGTTGGTATCACGCTGCCCCAGCCGCTCATCGACTGGTGCAACAAGCTGTACAACTTCACCATGGGCGTCATGGGCATCATGGTTGCCGGCACCACTGCCAAGAACTTCACGGCTTCCATGAACCGTCGCATGCCCGCCGGCAAAGTTCTTAACGACGGCTCCACCATGGTGGCCGCCCAGTGCAGCATGCTGCTGCTCGCCGTTACGCAGTTCACCACCAAGTTCAACGGCTCCGAGCTTTCGGTCTTCGACTGCACCAGCATGGGTACGCGCGGTCTGTTCTCGGCCTATATCGCCGCGTTCATTACCGTGTGGGTCTATAAGTTCTGCGTCTCGCGCGATCTGACCATTAAGCTGCCCAAGGAGGTCCCGGGCGCCATCGCTCAGAACTTCCGCGACATCATCCCCTTTGGCGGCGCCGTCATCATCTGCGGCATCATCGATGTCGTCGTGCGCAACCTCATGGGCGTTCCGTTCTCCGAGCTGCTTATCAAACTGCTCTCCCCGCTCTTTACCGCTGCAGAAACCTATCCCGGCCTTATCCTTATCCAGGCAGCCACCGCATTCTTCTGGTTCATCGGCGTCCACGGCCCCTCGATCGTCCAGCCGGGCATCGACCCCATCCGTCTTGCCAACCAGGCCGAGAACCTGCAGGTTCTGCTGGCAGGCGGCCACCCCGCCCACTCCCTCACCTTTAACATGTCGCTCGTGGGTGAGTTCGGCGGCACCGGCGCCACGTTCATCGTGCCGCTTCTGCTGATTCTCTTTATGAAGTCCAAGCAGCTCAAAGCCGTCGGTAAGGCCTCGATTGTTCCTGTTGCCTTCGCCGTCAACGAACCGCTGCTCTTTGGCGCGCCGATGATCCTTAACCCCTACATGCTCGTCCCCTTTGTTGCCGCCGGCTGCGTCAACGTAAGTGTTGCCAAGTTCTTTATCGATAACGTGGGCATGAACGGCTTCTCCTTCGTGGTGCCTTGGGCCACCCCCGCCCCCATCGGCATTTTCATCACCACGAACTTCCAGCTTATCGCCTTGGTATTTGTCGCGATCATCATCTTGCTGGACGCCATCATCTACCTGCCGTTCTTGAAGGCATACGATAAGCTGCTCTGCGACCAGGAGGCCGAGCGCGCCGCCGAGCTGGGTCTTGAGTCCGATGGTGCTGCCGCCATCGCCGCCAACGCCTCTGCGCCCGTTGTCGAGCAGACTACCGCTTCCGTCGAGACGACTGTTGCCGCCGCCGACAGCAAGCCTGTCGCCGATCAGCCCGAGCCCGAGCCCGCCGCCGAAGCATCCGCCAAGAAGGATGTCGATGGCCTGAAGGTCCTCGTCCTGTGCGCTGGCGCCGGCACCTCCGCCATGCTCGCCAACGCCATCAAGGAAGGTGCCGCGCAGACCGGAGAGAACATCGCTTCCTCCGCAGGTGCCTATGGCCAGCACACTGCCATCATGGATCAGTACGACGTCATCGTGCTCGCCCCGCAGGTTCGTAGCTACTACAACGACATGAAGGCCGACACCGATCGTCTGGGCATTAAGCTGCTCGCCCCGCGCGGCAAGGAATATATCGACCTTACCCGCGACCCTGCTGGCGCCATCAAGTGGCTCCGCGAGAACCTCGACTAGTTTCTCCCCTGTTGGTGCCCGAATCCCCAGTTCGGGCACCTCTCCCTATTCGTATCCCACAGAAAGGATGACTCATGACCAACCCCATGCAGTTCCCCAACGGCTTTGTGTTTGGCGGCGCCACCGCCGCTTACCAGGTTGAGGGCGAGACCCGCACGCACGGCAAGGGCAAAGTGCCCTGGGACGATTTTTTGGCTGCCCAGGGTCGCTTCTCCCCCGACCCCGCAAGCGATTTCTACAACAAGTATCCGGTCGATATCGACTTGTGCCAGCGCTTCGGCATCAACGGCATCCGTGTCTCCATTGCTTGGAGCCGCATCTTCCCCAACGGCACCGGCGAGATTAACCCCGAGGGGGTCGCTTTCTATCACGAGCTCTTTGCCACCTGCAACAAAGCCGGCGTTATCCCCTATGTCACGCTCGACCACTTCGATACGCCCGAGGCCTTTTACCAGAACGGCGGCGAGGGATTCCTGACGCGCACGACGATCGACGCCTTTGTCGAGTACGCCAAGTTCTGCTTTGCCGAGTTCACCGAGGTCAAGCACTGGTTTACCTTTAACGAGATTCCCGCAACCGCCGAGGGCAGCTTTATCGTCGGCAACTGGCCGCACGGCGAGAAGTATCGCCTGGACAAGGCCTTCCAGCTCATGCACAACATGATGGTGGCCCACGCCAAGGCTGTCGTCGCCTTCCATGAGGGCGGCTTTGAGGGCGAGATCGGCATTGTCCAGAACCTGGAGCCCAAGTATCCCCTCGACCCCAACAACGCCGCCGACTGCGAGGCAGCTCGCATGGCCGACGTCATCAACAACCGCTGGGTACTCGACGCCACCTTCCGCGGCCACTATGCAGCCGACACCATGGAGGCTGCGACCAAGCTGGCCCATATCGCCGGCGGCGAGCTCGACGTCCGCGACGAGGACATCGCCGCGCTGACCGCCGCGCTCCCCTACAACGATTGCCTGGGTGTCAACACCTACAAGTGCCAGTTCCTGCGTGCCGCCGAGGGCGAAAACGACATCAACCACAATGGAACCGGCGACAAGGGCTCCTCGCGCTGGTTCCTCAAGGGCGTGGGCGAGTCATGCGTGCGCGAAGGCATACCCACCACCGATTGGGACTGGATTATCTATCCCGAGGGCCTCTACGACCTGCTGCTCCGCATTAAGAACGATTACCCCAACTACAAGAAGATCTACATCACCGAGAACGGCATGGGCTATAAGGACGACTTTGAGGACGGCTTTATCGACGACGCCCCTCGCATCGATTACATGCGCCAGCATCTCGCATGGATCCTCAAGGCAATCGACGGCGGCGTGAACGTCGACGGCTACTTTGTGTGGTCACTGCAGGATCAGTTCTCCTGGACCAACGGCTATAACAAGCGCTATGGCCTGTTCTACATCGACTTTGAGACCCAGAAGCGCTATCCCAAGGCGAGCGCGTACTGGTACAAGAACGTCGCGGAGACCGGCCTGCTCATGGCCTAGTTTCCGCCGCACACCCCCTGTCGGCCGCATGTGAATCCCTTCACGGGTTCGCATGCGGCCTTTTTATTTTGGCTCAGCCCGAACAGACCGTTTGTCTCGATCTGTAACATCTAGCAGGGATTTTCGGTCCCAGCTGTTACAAATCGAGACAAACAGGACGTCTGGTCAGAAAATCTCAATCTGTAACACCTAAACTAGCAGATGACCCGCGTGTGCTCCTCGATGGCGGCGCGATCTGCATCGGTAATACCCGGCTCGCACACCACGGCGTCCAGGCTGTCCAGGCGGCAGAAGGTGTAGAAGTCGCGCTTGCCGATCTTGCTGGAGTCGGCGATCAGATAGCGCGAGTCCGCCTTGCTGAAGGCAAGCTGCTGGATACGGCCCTCGTCCATGTTGGATGTGGATACGTCACCGTCCAAGATGCCGTTGGCGCCGATAAACGCTGCATCGATGCCCAGCGCACGCAGGGTATCCTCGGCCGTTGGTCCCACAAAAGCGGCGGTACGGCGACGGTACATACCGCCCACGAGGCACAAGTCGCAGTCCTCGCGCGCCTCGAGCAGGTTAAACACCGAAAGCGAATTGGTCACAATGCGCAGGCGAAACGCCGGCAGCATCGAGGCCATCTGTTCAACCGTGGTGCCCGTACCCAAAAAGATGGTCGAGCCTTCCTCGATAAGCTCCACAGCACGGCGTGCGATCTGCAGTTTTTCCTCGGCATGCTTGGTGCGCTTTTCGCTGTGCGAATACTCATGGCGCAACATAGCGTGGGGACGGCCCTGCGCACTGCGGGCGCCGCCGTGCACGCGCTCGATCTCACCCAGACTCGCAAGTTCTTCGAGGTCGCGGCGAATCGTCATGTCCGAAACGCCCAGCGCATCCGAAATCTCCTTGACCGAGACCGTGCCCTGCTCCTCGAGCAACTGACGAACCTTATCCTGTCGCTCTGCCTTAATCACGATGAATCCTCGCCGTTCTCTGCGCGCATATCATTCAAACAGTAACGAACAAATTGTATCAGACTCGTACGCGTCAAAAATGAACGCCCACGCAGCCCTAATCATCACTTTTTTGAGAAAAATACCCCCTGCTTTAGTGGGGTGTAGTGATAATCTCGCCTGTTCGCGCTACAGTTTGTCCGGAATATCTCGATGTTAGGAACCAAATGATCACTTCCGAGCTTTTCGGCACCGCGCCGTGCGGTACCCCCGTTCATCGTTACACCCTCAACGGGCCCGAGATCTGCGTTCGCATTATGGACTTTGGCGCCACCGTGTTGGGCATCGACGTGCCCGACATTCCCGGCAACGTGCGCGATGTGGTGCTGGGCTTCGATAAGCTCGAGGATTACTTTGACAACCCTGCCTGCTTTGGCGCGACCATCGGCCCCGTGGCAAACCGCACCGCGGGCGCCACGATTACCATCGACGGCACGGACTGGCATATGCCCGCCAACGAGGGCGCCAACAACCTGCACAGCGATCTTGAGCACGGCCTGCACAAGCGCGTGTGGGACGTTGAACTCGACGAGGTCCACAACGCCGTGCGCATGACCACCTCGCTTGAGGATGGCGAGCTGGGTCTCCCCGGCAACCGCACCTTTACGGCCGTGTTTACCGTGACGCCGACGGGTCGCTTCCGCATCGAGTACGGCTGCGAAAGCGACCGTGCCACCTACGTGTCCATGACCAACCACACGTACTTTAACCTTGCCGGTCATAACGCCGGCATGGACTGCGAGCACTTCTTTGTTGCTAACGCTGCCCACTACCTGCCCATTAACGAGCAGAACATCCCCACCGGCGAGATTGCTCCGGTCGAGGGAACACCGTTTGACTTTCGCGAGCTGCGCCCCGTTGCACCCGGCATGGAGGCCGACGACCCGCAGATTAAGCAGGCCCGTGGCTACGACCACTGCCTGTGCATTGGCGACTATCAGTACGGCCGTAATCTGCGCCGCGCCCTGCACGTCGAGGAGATGTGGACCGGTCGTGAGCTGGACTACTACACCACCGCCCCAGGCGTGCAGCTCTACACCGGCAACTGGCTGGGTGACGAGCACGCCAAGGACGATGCCAACTATGGCTGGGGCGCCGGCTTTGCCCTCGAGGCAGAGATGTATCCCGATACCCCGCATCACACGCTGTTCCCGCAGGGCATTGTGGGTCCGGGCCACCCCTACAGCAATGTGATCGAATACCACTTTATGAGGCACTAAGCCCATAACGCAACATATCGCACAGCAGCGCCCGCCGGCACCAACGCCGACGGGCGCTTTTTCATCTTTTGGGCTCATTTTCGCTGTGACTGTATGGGTGACATATCAAAACTATGTCTATTTACTACGTTTAGCCCGGGATGCTCGACCATGCACCAGTTTTTGTTTAATTCGCGAGCCGTCTACCTGCGGTTTTGTTTTTCTCAAATTCGACATGCTCGGCGATAGCCGATCGAACGTAGTAAATGGGCATAGTTTTTGACAGGCGGCATCGCACGCGTCCCCCGCAAGGGCAAAATGATCCGTTTTCCTCCGTCCCCAAGGATCAGTTGAACAGATTGCCGATGGGATCGGGGGCGGAACTGGGGAGGTAGCGGATTTCTAGCTCTATGCCGAGCTCTTGCAGCTCTTTGAGGGCAGCGACGTCTGCGTCGTCTACGGCGACTGCGGGCGTCGCGGGACGCTTGCCATCCCCTGCCTGCATATGGCCAATGCTAATCTTGGTGATCGGCACACCGCCCTTAACCAGCGCGAGTGCATCGGCGGGTGAGGCCACCATAATCAGGATCCATTGGCGCGGCGTTGCGGTATGAATGATGTCGATGGTCCTTTGCACCGAGAAAAACCGTGTCCAAACGCCTTCTGGCGCCGCCACCCTCATGAGTGCCCATTGGCGCGAATCCGCCGCGATCTCGTCGTTGACGATTAGGACAAGGTTGGAACCCACGGCTTCGTTCCACAGCTCAACGTCTTGCCCGTAAATGAAACGGTCGTCGATGCGTGTGAGAAGAATCTTGGGTTGAGCCATGGCAGCCCCATTCTGTTTGAGACCCGTAAGAGCAAGACATCGCGTCTCCAATATTAGTGCATTTAAAGTGAGAAAAGCCGTCAGAACCCTTGCGCGGATTTGCGATGTCCCGTATCATAGACAGCCGTTGACGCCTCAGTTGCGTCACCACATGGCCGCCAGCGTAGCTCAGTTGGTAGAGCACCGCTCTCGTAAAGCGGGGGTCACCGGTTCGAGCCCGGTCGCTGGCTCCATTGCACAAGATAGCCACCTTCGGGTGGCTTTTTTGTTGCCGATTTCGGGCGCACATCCGCCAATTCAAGCACAACGCCGCCGGAAACTCCCCTACTCAACAAAAAGCCCCGCCAACCGCGGCCTCCCAAACGGTAAACCGCGATCAGCGGAACCCAGGCGCGCTCCCCCAAGGGATAACGCTCGCAACACGAACAGCTCAGCCGAGCAGCGCGCTACTCCTCCCAGTAAGCGTCTGCAAGCAGCTTAAAGCAGATCTTCTTGACCGGCTGCGCGCCATCGCCCGGGAACTCGAGCGTGGGCATATGAGGCTCGCCGGCAACGAACAGTGCAAACTTGTCGTCGGCAAGATCGCCGGCGATCGAAGCGTCGGAATCGACCAGGTCGTAGTCGTCCTTCTCGTCAAACTCCTGGACCAGCGTCAGGCTGCCCGTAGCGACCTTAAAGGCCTCGCGACCCTCAACATCAATCTGCAGGTCGTGATAGCGCTGATGCGTCTCATAGTGAGCCTCGGCCTCGGGACGCGTCGTGGGAGCCATGACGTTCGCATAGACCTTGTCGCCCAGAATCGGATGGCTGCCGACCTCGAGCTGCGCCGGGTCGTTCTCCTCGAGCCAGTCGATCAGCACGTCGAGGCCCTTGAGCATTCCACGGTACTCCTCGATATCGCCCAATGCACCGTAAATCATCTAAATCCCCTCTCGGATCGCTTCTTTGGCGGCTACTCGGCAAACGCGTTACCGACGCTGTTGCCACCCACATACGTCTCGACCAGGGTAAGGTCGGGATTGAACACGACAAAGTCGGCATCGCGGCCAGGCATAATGCTGCCACATTTATCCTCGACGTGAGCGGAGCGCGCGGGTACCTCAGTCGCCATGCGAATTGCGATATCGGCGCTCGCAAGACCCCAGTCGACGATGTTCTTGACGCCCTGTGCGAGCGTGAGCACCGAGCCGGCGATAGCAGAGCCATCGGCGAGCCAGCAAAGGTTGTCCTTCATAATGACGTCCATGCCGCCGCTGGTGTACTTGCCCTCGGGCATGCCGCCGCAACCCAGACAGTCGGTGATCAGCACCGTGTGCTGCCAGCCCTTGGCCTGCAGCAGTGCCTTGATAGCAGCAGGGTTCACGTGTTTGCCGTCGCAAATGATCTCGGCATAGGTGTTGGGCGTGGTCATAGCAGCCCCGACGACACCGGGCTCACGGTGATGGAGGCCGCGCTGGCCGTTATAGGTATGCGTAAAGCAGCTGGCGCCAGCATTGATGGCGGCGGCACACTCATCATAGGTGGCATCAGAGTGGCCAATGCAGGTCACGACGCCCTTTGCGCTCAGAGCCGCAGCATAAGCGGCAGCGCCATCGCGCTCGGCCGCCATGGCGCTCTTGACGATTCGACCGCCGGCGGCCTCCTGCCACTCGTCAAAAACTTTCTCGGACGGGTCGATCAGATAAGCAGGGTTCTGGGCACCCACATGCTTCATGGTAAAGAACGGACCCTCCAGGTAGATGCCCTGAATACGAGCACCGCAGAACTCAGGTCCGCGCTCTTCGTCCGCCTGTGCAATGGCAGCGCAGGCCTCCTTAATCTGATCCACGCCGTCGGTAAAGGTCGTAGGCAGCCAGCTGGTGGTACCACGACGAGCGAGCTCGGTCGAGCTGATGTTGATGCCCTCGGCATCATTATCGGTCGTGGCATGGTTATAGAAACCATGAATGTGGGTGTCCACCATGCCCGGCGCAATCCATGTACCCGAATAATCTTTGACCTCGCAAGCGGGCTCATCGGCCTGCCAAGCGCCAAAGACGCCATCTTCGACCATCAGGAAGCCGCCCAGTTGCGGCCCCGCCGGCAAAAAGAACTTGTCGGCCTTGATAGCATACGTGCTCATCTATGCTCCCGTACCCGCAGTGCGTTTTAGGGCGGATCAAAAACCACTGCATTGTTAATTCGAGCGATTGTTCGTTGCCTTCTACCGCTTGGCACATTTTGCACCCGCCGCAAAACACGCCAAGCCGTTTATACCCAATAACTCTAGACTGCGCGGTTGTGGTAGACCTTGTACTTAAACTGATCGGCGCGCGCAACCGAACGCGTATACTCGATAACCTCGTTGTTCATGTCATATGTGGTACGAACCAAATCCAGCACCGGTGCGCCTTCGGCAATCTCGAGTAAACGAGCGTCGGAATGGCGGGCGATACTCGCGTAGAATTCTTCCTCTGCCACGCGAACTTTCTCGTGAAAGTCCTGCTCGATCATGTCGTACAGCGATTTGTTCTCGATCATGGGGCGCTTAAGCGCAAAGAACTTGCGACTCGGTAGATATGTACACTCAATCATCAGCGGCACACCATCGGCTATACGCAGGCGCTTGATCTTGTACAGGTGCTCGCCCAGGCGCGCGTTCATCTCTACGGCAATATTCTTGTCAGCCTCGACCTCGGTAAACTCGAGAATCGTCGTCTTGGGCACACGGCCGATCGCCTTCATCTGCTCGGTAAAGCTATAGGTCTGCGTGAGGTTTGCCGTTTGCAGAGAGCGGTCGCACACCATGGTTCCACGGCCGCGCTGACGAACCACCAGGCCCAGGCGTTCAAGCTCCTGCAGGGCAAGGCGAACCGTAGTACGCGAGAGTCCGTAGCGTTCCGACAGGTCACGCTCGGACGGCAAATAGTCGCCGGGCCGAAGCTCGTGATCGATTTTATCGGTCAACAGATCGACGAGTTGATCGTACAGAGGTTGTTTGCGCGCTCCCATTGCCATAATGATACCTGCCGGATAAATGACTCGAAATTGGTTGTAACCAGACACCACGTACTATAGCAGTTTTATTGGAATAACAGCAGGTCAACCAGCATATTTCAATATTGTTTGCCGGTTAATAGCCCGCGCACTGTAATACCAATTACAACGCTACATCAGGTATCGAGGTAGCAAAAAGGGCCGCCCCCGCGGAGCGGGACGACCCTTTGCAAGACAGATACGTCTTTAAGGCTTAGAGAAGCTTCTTGAGCTCCTCGGCAACAGCCTGGACCTGCGTGCCGATGATGACCTGGGTAGCACCCTTGTCCATCTTCATGACACCCAGAGCGCCAGCCTTCTTGCAGGCAGCCTCGTCGACCAGAGCGGAATCGCCGAGCTCGAAGCGCAGGCGAGTAGCGCAGCAGTCAACAGTCTTGACGTTCTCCTTGCCACCGACGGCAGCGAGAACAGCGGCGGCTAGAGCGGCGAACTTGTCGTCGCCAGCAGCGGCGGAAGCGGAGGTCTCCTCGACATCCTCATCCTCGCGACCAGGGGTCATGAGGTTGAACTTGGTGATGGCGAAGCGGAACACGAGGTAGAAGACCACGAAGGCAGCGATGCCCAGCGGGATGATCATCCAGGTGTTGGCGGCAGCCGGGAGGCTAGAGGAGAACAGGAGGTCGGTAGCACCAGCGGAGAAGCAGAAGCCAGCACGGAAACCAACACAGTAGGTGACGATGGTGAAGATGCCGTACAGGGCAGCGTACACGACGTAGAGCGGGAAGCACAGGAACATGAAGCCGAACTCGAAGGGCTCGGTGACGCCGCAGACGAAGGCGCAGATAGCAGCGGAGACAACCAGACCGATAGCAGCCTTCTTGTTCTTAGCGGTCTGAACCATAGCCAGGGCAGCGCCCGGGATACCGAACATCATGCAGGGGAAGAAGCCGGACATGTACATACCGAGGCTCCACTTGACGTCAGCAGAGGTCTCGCCAGCCCAGAAGTGGGTCAGGTCGCCCAGGCCGATGGTGTCGAACCAGAACACGTTGTTCAGAGCGTGGTGCAGACCGGTCGGGATGAGCAGGCGGTTGAGGAAGGCGTAGATGCCAGCGCCGATACCATCCATGGCGGCGATACCCTCACCAAGAGCAACAAGAGCACCGAAGATGAGCGGCCAAGCAAAGAGCAGGACGACGGAGACGACGATGCAGATGACGGCGGTCATGATGGCGACGCAACGCTTGCCGGAGAAGAAGGCCAGCCAGTCGGGAAGACGAGTGTCCTTGAACTTGTTGTAGCAAGTGCCACCGATGACGGCGGACAGGATGCCGATGAAGGAGTTACCAGCGATCTTGGAGAACGCGATGCCCTCGGTCGTGGCAAGCCAAGCGGTCTGAGCATCGGCGTCCATACCACGAATGGTGCCAACAACAGCGGGGTTCAGGAGCTGCTGGATCATCAGGAAGGCGACGAGGCCAGCGAGGCCAGCGGTGCCATCGTGATCGTCGGCAAGGCCGACAGCAGCGCCGACTGCGAACAGCCAGGCCATGTTATCGATAAGAGCGCCGCCTGCCTTGATGAGCAGGAAACCGGCGGTATAGGCAAAACCGGTAGTGTCACCGGCAGCACCCATGACTGCGGGAGCGAGCAGGTAGCCCACGCCCATAAGAATACCTGCGACGGGAAGCGCCGCGACGGGAAGCATCAGCGCTTTGCCGAGCTTCTGGAGGTACTTCATCATATGGTATCTCCTCCAACCTTTCTTTCGTTGTTCACCAACGAGTTCCATGTCCGCGCCTTGTGCATACCGGCTTCTCCGCTTGCCGGCATTGATGCGCAAACTTAGACAACCCAGTCCCTATTTGGGGTTGCTGGTATGTACGGTAGCACACACTCAATTCAAACGTCCACCACATTTCGTTCAAATTACTATATCGTTGCCAAACGGTTATTTTTGGCCCGTAAACGGTAATTTACGCAGGTAGACATGGTGCGTTTCTTTCATTACCAAACTAATTCTTAGCAATTTCCATTCGATTTCGTCTCAAAATTGGTTACTACCAGATGAACAGTGGTACCACATTGTTACTACCAGTTTAGCCGAAATCGTTTTCACTTTATATGAATAAAGTGTCCCAAAATTTGCATACAACCACCCCCTCTCATCGCCCTCCCCACAGTGCAAAAAGCCCGCTAGAACGATGTCCGTTCTAGCGGGCATATCAGATTTTTGGCTACGTACTCGGCGGCTCGGGCAGCCCTTACGCAAACAGGCCGTAGATGCTGATGTTGGCCTTGGCGTAGAGGCCGTTGGCGTACTCGGTCCACTTGGAGCTGGCGCTCGAAGCCTGCGAGGAGTACTGCTGGTAGGCAGTGTAGTAGGCGGTCATGGCCTGCTTATAGGTGGCGCTATCGGTCGTAAAGGCATCATCGGCAAAGGCCTTGGCATAGGTGCTGTCGGCATCCTTCCAAGTGCCCTTTGAGCTATCCCACTCATCGCCGGCAAGGTTGATGATGTAGTCGGCGTAGTCTTTGCTCGCGGTCTCCTCGTTGCCGTCAGCAGGCTCGGTCGGGGCGGTCGGCATGCTTGCGGAGCTATCGCCCACCTTCTTCTTGTAGAGCTTCTGCAGCGTCGCGGACTGGCGGACGATCTGCTTGGCCTGATCCTTGGACACGCCGTACTGCGTGGCCATGGTCTTGTAGTCGGAGGTGCCGATGGAATCCTCGGCGTACTGCTTCATTTCCTTGGAAGAGACGGTAATGCCCTCGTCCTCGGCAGCGTCCAGCAGAATCTGGTTGCGCACGTAGGACAGGATAACGTCGGCAGACGGAGCGGTGTAGTTGCCGTCATCGTCCTTGACGGTGTCGAGGCTGTACTGGCTCTCGATGGCCTCACGCGCGGTGATGTCGCTCTTCTTGCCGTTGTAGCTATAACTTGCCACGGTCGAATCGAGCTGGTCCTCGGACAGAGTCGCCGAGCCGACGCCCTTGCCGCCAAAACCACCGTTGCCGATAAAGAAGCCGACCACGGCAGCAATCACGACGGCGACCACAAAGGCGGCAATCATCGTCTTCTTGTGCTTGCAAGCGCGGTCGTCCACGTCGGAGTCGTCGTCCTCGTCCTGTTCCTCGGGCATGAGGTTCTCGTCAGCTGCATCCGCGGCGATCTTTGCCTCCAGGCGAGCGTCCTCCTCCTCGGCGGACGTGCCGGCAGCAATATGCTCGGCAGACGTGCCGGCAACCAGATCGATCTTCTCGTCCTCGTCACCGTCGGGGCCTTCGCCACGCTCGATGATCTGGATGCCGTCGATCTCGTCCTTCTCGTCCTTCTTTTGAATCAGACCCATATCATTTACTCCTTGTTAGGAAACATAGTCCTCAATAGAATACGCCCGACAGAGCGCCGGGCGTATTGATTCTTAGGTTATACGCAAACACTTAAGTACTATTTAGGCGTTTGCAGCGTGCCTACCTTAGGCCAGGTGCGCGATAACGGCATCGGCAAAAGCCTGTGTGCCCACGGCCCCCTCGACGGAGCCGGTCTGGGCACGACGCACGTCACCGGTAACCTGCTCGCCCTCGTCGAGCGTGGCAGATACGGCGGCGCGAATGCGATTGGCAGCGTCGTTCTCGCCCAGGTGATCGAGCATCATCGCAGCAGAGAGAATCTCGGCCGTGGGGTTGGCGATATCCTGGCCAGCGATATCGGGCGCAGAGCCGTGCGTTGCCTCGAAGATGGCGCACTCGGCACCGATGTTGGAGCCGGGGGCCATGCCTAAGCCGCCCACCAGACCGGCGCACAGGTCGCTCACGATGTCGCCGTACAGGTTGGGCAGCACCAGGACATCGAAGTCGTTGGGGTTCTGGACCAGGCCCATGCAGGTAGCGTCAACGATCTTGTCGTTGAACTCGATATCGGGATAGTTGGCGGCCACCTCGCGCGCCACGCGCAGGAACAGGCCGTCGGTCGCCTTCATGATGTTGGCCTTATGCACGGCCGTCACCTTTTTGCGGCCGCAGCGGCGGGCGTACTCAAAGGCATACTCCACAATACGACGGCTCTTGGCGATGGAAATCGGCTTGATCGAGATGGCGGAATCGGCGGCGAAGGTCTTCTGGCCCGAGCGCTCAACGAGCTGCGAGAGCTCCTCGACCTCGGCAGTGCCCTCATCGAACTCGATGCCGGCGTAGAGGTCCTCGGTGTTCTCGCGCACGATGACCAGGTCGACGTCGCGGAAGCGCGAGCCGTCGCCCGGCTGCGACAGGCAGGGGCGCACGCAGGCGTACAGGTCAAAATGCTTGCGTAGGGCGACGTTAACGCTGCGGAAACCCGTGCCGACCGGCGTGGTGATGGGACCCTTGATGGCAACCTTGGTCTCGGCGACCGCATCGAGCACGTGCTGGGGCAGCGGCGTGCCAAACTCGTCCATGACGCCGGCACCGGCCTCCTGGACGTTCCAATTGATCTGGACACCGGCGGCCTCGACCACGCGGCGCATGGCCTGCGTAATCTCGGGACCGATACCGTCACCGGGAATCAGGACTACATCGTGCGCCATAATCTGTTACTCCTCGTTTTCGGCGTCGTCAGATTTTTTAACGCTAGCACGCTTCTTCTTTTTGGAGAGATCCAAGTCAAAGCGTTTAACAAGCATTTCGCAAATCTCGCTCGAACGGGCCTTGAGATAGCTGCCCTTACCGTTCTCGGCATCGAACTTAAGGCGCAGCGCAAGCTTCTCGGCAACCTCGGCGTCGATCTCGCCCTGGCAAAACTCGTACAGGCAACCGAGCATGTCGCGATACTCAAGGTCGCCGTGGTAGCACTGGATGGCCTCGTCCAGGATGGGCCAAGCCTCGCGCGAACGCTCGACACTCGTGGCACCCCACACGCACAGCAGGCGGAAGGCGGCATAGCGCAGCGTGGAGGAGATCTCGTCGAACAGTGCGGTCTCGGCGCCCTCAAAGGCATCGCCCAGCTGCTCAGGGCAGGTGGTGGCGAGCGCCGTCAGGGCATCGAGGGCCTCCCAGCGGGTCTGCGCCTCGGGGCGGTCGAGTGCCTCGATCAACGCGGGCACGCAGGGCACGACGCGCTGCGGATCGCGCTCGGCAAGCAGGTGCAGCACGCGGGCGGCAAACTGGCGGATGCGGCGCGTGGGGCAGCCGAGCTCCTGGACCAGGCAATCGACGGCGTTCTCGTTCTCCTCTGCCAGCTGGAGCTGTGCCAGCTCCTCGTCGGTGAGCTGTTCGTCTTTGTTTTCTGCCATAGTTACCTCTTCTTACTATTTCTTAGCGTGCTTGCCAGCACCCTTGCTGTCATCGGTGACCGAGATGAGCTGTCGGTCGGCCGCGCCATTGCGACGTGCGCGGCGGCGCTCCTCGGCGTCGCCCGCGTCGGCGGCGGCGCGATGAGCCTTGTTGACGTTAAAGACCTCGTCGTGCTTGCGCCACGGACCGACGGACTCGCCAAAGCTCATCTTAAGACCGGCGATAAAGCCGCCGAGCCAGCCGATCGGCGCAAACTGCACCAGCGGGAACAGCGAGAACACCCAGGTCAGCAGGACGACTGCCGCCGCACCCGCAAAGTTGGCAATCCAGTAGTCGCGCTTGGTGATCACGCGCTTTTCGCAGGCCCACTGGCCGCACAAAAAGCCGATGTAGATCGCAAAGATAAAGAGCACCAGCGCAAGCACCACGAACGTCCAGCTCATGGGCGCTACTCCCCGTGATGGTGGCCGCAGCAGCACTCGTGGCCGTCGTCATGGCCGTGGCCGCCGCAGCACTCGTGATCCTCGCCGTGGTGATGGCCACAACCGCACTCATGGTCCTCGCCGTGCTCGCCGCAACCGCAACCTTCCTCGTGAGCGCCATGCTCCTCGGGACGATACTGCGACCAGTCCAGACCGGCGGCGATGGCATCGGCCTCCTCCTTATAGAGGACCGTGATGGCCTGGGTGCCCAGCTTGGCGCCACCGATAGCGTCGAGCATGTCGTAGAGCGTAAAGGCCACGTCGGCGCCGGGCAGCGCGAGCTCGCGGTCATCGGCGTAGGCGAGCGCCAGACGCAGGTCCTTAATGAAGTGCTCGACCATAAAGCCGGGCTTGTAGTCGCCGTCGAGCGCCTTGGGGGCCAGGCTCTCCATGGCGCCGGACTTGCCGGTGCCGCCCAGGATCATCTGGCGGGTCTTCTCCAGGTCAAGGCCGCTCAGCTCGGCAAATGCCATGGCGTCTGCCATGCCGACCATGCAGGCGCCCAGCGACACCTGGTTGGCGAGCTTGGCAGCCTGGCCCTTGCCGGCACCGTCGAAGCAGCAGATGTTGGCCGCAAAGGTGGAAAGGACATCGCGGACCGGAGCGATGTCGTTTTCGGTAGCGCCAACGATAGCCGTGAGCGTGCCGGCGATAGCACCCGACTCGCCGCCGGTGACGGGGCAGTCAAACGCCATGCGGCCGGAAACCTGGGCGGCCTCGGCAATGTCGCGCGCCAGCTCGGGCGAGCTCGTGGTGAGGTCGATCAGCACCGCGCCGGGCTTAGTGCAGGCCAGCAGGCCGTCGCCCGCCAGGTAGAGTTCCTCGACCTCGGAGGGATAACCCACCATGGTAAAGACGACGTCGGCGTTCGCCACGGCATCTGCCGGCGTATCGGCCCAGACGGCGCCATGCTCGATAAGCGAGGCAGCCTTGGACTTGGTGCGGTTGTTGACCGTGACGGGATAGCCGGCATCCAGGATGTGGCCGGCGATGGGGGCACCCATGATTCCGGTGCCGATAAATGCGACAGAGAGCTTGTTTGCCATGAAACCTTTCCTTTTGGGTTGGGTGTTGTTACCAGGTTGAATACTCGGTGCCAGCGTTTGGGCTGTGAGTTGGGATCGATTACGGCCGCGTTACTTGCCTACTGGCCGCGCACGCGGCGGGCGATGCGGTCGGAAAGCGACGCCTTGTCGGCGCGGTTCTTACCCCAAAACGCGCAAGCCACCATGCCGGGGCCCACGTGCGAGCCGATGGTGGGACCCACGGAGCTGCGAATGATCGTGACGTCGGCGCAGACCTCCTCCTTGCGGATGGCGGCCTCGAGCCAGTCGCCGTCCTTTTCGGCATCGGCCGTCATGATGGCGATGGGCATGGTGCGGTCGGGCACGTAGTTCTCGCGGAACGACTTGAGGATGGACTTGAGCGCCTTCTTGCGGCCGCGGTTGACGCCGATCAGCGACAGCGAGCCGGCCAGGTCGTAGGAGAGCTCGGGCTTGACGTCGAGCTTTGCCGTGAGCTGTGCCGCCGCGGGCGGAATGCGGCCGCCGGCAGCCAGCGCGTCAAAGCTCTCGAGCGTAAAGTAACCGTGGACATAGGTCTTGGCCTCGTTTGCCCAGTCGACCAGCTGCTTGGCGGTCAGTCCCGCCGAACGCTGGCGCACGGCCTCAAGCGCCAAGAGCTCGCCGGTCGCACAGGGCAGAGCGTTGTCGACCACGTACAGCTCAAAGTTGGGATACTCGGCGCGCACGGCGTCCGCCGCCTGGCACGCGGAGTTGTAGCTCGACGACAGCGCCGAGGTAAAGCACAGGTAGACCGTGGGCGTACCCTCTTTGGCGCACTCGGTAAAGAACTCGATATAGCGACCGAGCGACACAGCCGAGGTGGACACGCGGGCACCGGCGCGCATGCGGTCGTAGAACTCCTTGGGTGTGATGCTCGACCAGATGTCATCCGTGCGCTCCTCGCCATCGATAATGAAGGGGAAGCCCAAGATATCGACATCGAGGTTCGCGGCGACCTCGGGGCTAAAGTCGCAGCAGGTATCGACGACGATGCGGCAACGGTCCGAATGACCGGCGGATGCGGCCTTGTCCATCAAAGCGACTCCTTACGTAAAAAGGCGGCCACCCGCATGGGATGGCCGCCAACCGTTAACTCATGCAAGTTAACGTATTTTACTCGTCAAGTGTTTCGATACGGGGCTTGATGATGCCATATCCACCATTCTTACGGTGATACACCACATTGATGAGGCCAGTCGTCGCGTTCTCGAACACGTAGAAGTCGTGACCGAGCAGATCGGTCTGCACCAGCGCCTGCTCCTCAGTCATCGGGGTGACGTCGATAACCTTCTCGCGGACGAGCAGGTCGTCCTCCTCCTCGGGCAGCAGCAGGTCGGCCAGATCCTCGACGCGCTCGACCGGCGCGACATCCGCGGCGCTGGCACCGCCCTGGCGGTTGTCCACGACCTTGGTCTTGAACTTGCGCAGCTGGCGGGTGACCTTATCGGCGGAGAGGTCGATGGCGGCGTACATATCTGCACCGTGCTCGGCAACGCGAATCACCGAACCGCGGGCACGAACCGTGACCTCGACGATTGCCGGGTTGGGGTTCGAGGGGTTCTTCTCATAGCGAAGTACAACGTCGACCGTCATGGGCTCGATATCGAAAACCTTGAGCGCCTCGCCGATCTTCTCATCCACATGCGCACGCAGAGCATCGGTTACCGTCGTCTTGCGTCCAGAAACCTTGATATCCATACGTGGCTCCAATCTGCCTCGGGGACTTACTGTACTGGCTATGTACCCATTGCCGTGCATTTAATCACGCGGATTCCTAAAGACCCGAATAACGATTGCTTGATACCGCATACCGAAGTCTCGCACTTTTCTGTGGCAAAGTGCGCTATGGGAAGACGACAGCGTCCTTGGTTTTGCACCTAAAAAATGTCTTTGACCTGCTGGTTTTATGGAAACGAAAAAGCCGGACTCCCCTGTTGGGAGAGCCCGGCGATGCGTGTTGAAACCGTGAAGAGGCGTCTCTCCTAGCGAATAGGAGACGCCACCCCTAGCAATAACTAGCTGTTGAGCTTGTTAATGTCGTCGTCGGTGATAGTGCCCTCCTGGCTGGACGATTTATCCTCGGAGGATGCACCCTCGCTGCTCGAATCGGAGGATGCGGACTCGCTGGATCCGGTGTCGGTCGGCTGCACGTCGGCGCCCGAGACTATCTTGGTGGTAAGGTCATAGGGCATCGTGCCGTACCAGACGGAGTGGACCGCCTCGAGCGTGCCATCGGCCGTGATACCGTCGAGGGCATCGCTCACGGCACGGCATAGCTCGTCGTTGGCCGCGAGGCCCGCGACGCCGAGCGTCGAGGGCGTCTCGAGCGCGCCGACGTAAGAGATCTGGCTTATCAGGCGCGCAAGGTAGCCGCCGGCCGTGGAGTCGCAAATCACGTAGTCGACCTCGCCGGACTCGAGCGCCTCAAAGCACTCGTTAACGTTGGAGAAGGTCTTTTGGTTGGCCGTAATGCTCTGCTTGGCGAGCGCTTCCTGCGAGGCCGAGGAGGTCTGAACGCCCAGGGTAGCGGTGTTAAGCGTTTCGGTGGAAACGCTCAGTGACTCGCCGTCGCTCGTCTTTCCGAACACTGCCGCAGCGTCGTACAGGCAAGTACCAAGCGTGCTGATGTCACCATCCGTGGAATTGATGTCGCCAATGAAGATGTCGGCCTCTTTGTCGCCAAGCGCGGAATCGGCAGAAGACGCATCGACGAAGGCAACTTTAAGGCCCATACGGCTTGCAAGGGCACGGGCGGCGTCGACCGCGTAGCCCGTGAGGTTACCATCGGCGCCCTGCATGGCCTGCGGAGCATCGGAGGTATCGAGGGCAACCGTCAGGGTGCCGGGAGTGACCAGGGCATCGTCCGACACCGCCGGCGTGACGGTCTCGCGCTCGATCTGGTCAATCGTGGGTGTCGTGAACGTGGACAGTGGATTGAACGCGCATCCGCTCAAGCCCAATACGGCGATGACCGCCGCGGTCCCAGCACCCAACCGAGCCGCGTGCATCAAGCTGCCCCTCACCATGTCCACTACCCTGCCTTCTGTGTCGTATACAATCCGTGCGTTGCGCGGAATAACGGGTTGTTCCCACCAGCTGACCTGGTATTTGACCCCACACTTGCGCACCGGGGTGTTTGCTCGGGAAGCCGTAGCCACCTTCACGACTGGCCCGCTCGCCCGCGAGGCGGTATTGCCCCAAAGAAAGTAGAACGGACGGTGCGGCTTACATCTAGGACGCGCCATGATCGCGCCGCGCGCACGCGGTCGCTTACGTGGATCCCTTTGACCGCGTCTGTCTTGGACTAGGATGGACATTTCGTCCATCCGCAACCACAGCCTGGCAGGAACGTAGCGCATTATAGCTAAGTTCAAGCTAAAGTTTAAGGTTAGGGACGTCATTCGCACCGTGAGCACAGATTTTGCAGGTCGGAGCAGACCTTTCGTGCCCCCATGAAGCCCGGAGCTCCCCTACGGGAAGCTCCGGGGCACCCTAAGAAGGGTGCCGTGTGCAAAAAACGGCAAATATGAGTACTGCTACAAATTTAGTAGCAGCGTTTTTCCGCCCCGCGAGCCCTTTTTGAGTTCCGCACAGCCTGCTTGGCGCCAAGATATTCCACATTCGTTTATTATCTATTCAATGAATCCAGATTTTCGGCCCAAGTTTCTTTGTTTTTGCTGCCACTAGTTTAATAACAGTACTCATATTTGCCGTTTTTTGCACAGCGCATATAAACAGACCCCCTATAAAGCCATAGTTTTACGCCGGCTTGAGCCCAAAGCACGCTCGGAGCGTATTCAGCAGAGCATCTTGCCTCTTTCGACGAGCCTCTACGCGATTCTGATATCGCTTACCCATGCGCTGGTGGATGCGCCATGCGAGCGCTTCCATCGCTTCCATGTCGCAGAGCATTTCGCTATTGACCGTCGCGACCTCGATTCCCATAGTAATCAAGCCCGTGTTGCGCTTTTCATCATGGATACGTCCCCTCCGAGAGGAATGGCCCAGCTCACCGTTGTATTCCAGGTCAAACCGGGCCGCTTCTTGATACGCATCGCAAACTGCATGAGGCATCCCCGAGATTGCCTGCGCACGGTCATCGAACTCGATCTTGTAGTCGGTCTTAAAGGAACCGCAGGCAAATCCGCCATAGGGAAACGGAAGCGAAAACAGAGCGAGCATGATGCACTCCATGGGCGAGCGCAGGTTTTCTGACAGGTAGGGGCACAGGCGCAGCAGCTGTTTGGCGGCGCTCCCCTTGCATCCGGAAAGGTATTTTTCCAGTCGATCAGGCGTCAGCACCGGCTCGACTTCAAAGTAGCCCACGTCTGCTGGCTGGTCCTTGTCCTTTGCAAGTTTATTCGTAACAGGCGAGGTGTAGGGAGGCAGATACTTCCCGCGGTCGCTCAGTGAAATCTTAGAGCACAGCTCTTGGGCCAGGGCAAACGCCTGGATGCAGCCGACCTCGCGCGCAACGGCAACACAAAGGGCCTCGGGAGATAGGCTGTACACCCCCGGTTCCACCTCTAGAATCGAGCCGGCGGGTAACCCGGAACACACGGACCAGCCCACGCCAAGAATGCGGCGGCGATGCGCCGCAGATCCCACCAGCAAGCACAGATCTTCTTGCACCTCGCCGCTTTTGGCTCCAATTCGCACCAAGTCAGGAAGATAGATATCCTCGGTCGAGGGCGACGACGTGCGCAGCACACGGCGCTCTTCATCGGGATTAAGGTCCTTCCAGCTGATATAGCCCATCTGCCGGCGCTCGGCGCGCATCATGCGCAGCGCCGAAGCGCCTGTTAGGATTACGGAAGCCGCCAGCTGTTCGCCTGTCGGCTCGTTGCGCCGCTCAATCTTCACTGCCACAAAACCACCCCTACCAAACACGTGCGATAGCAAGGCCATCGACTGCCGCAGCGCCGGCACGCTTGAGCTCCGCCGAGGCTGCTGCCATGGTCGCGCCCGTGGTGATCACGTCATCGATAAGCAGTAGGCGGCGGCCGTGCACGTCCTCAACCGTCTCGTACATGCCCCGGGCACGCTCGCGACGCTCCTCACGACCGAGTTCGCGCTGGTCGCCATGCCCGTACTTGACGAGGGCATCGAGCAGGGGAACACCCGACAGCTCGCAAAATGGGCGCGCAATAGCCTCCATATGATCAAAGCCACGCCGCCGAAACGCTGCCGCCGTCGCAGGCACAAACACCACCGCATCCGCACCGGACAGCACACCTCCTAAGCGTTCGGGCGCTACGACCTGGGCATGCAGGGCGGTGTCGTAAAGCAGCTCCGCCAGATACGGCGCCAGGCGTCGCTCGCCCGCGTCCTTGTACGCTTTAATGATGCGCGGCAGCGGATGCGCATAGACGGAGCACGCCAGGCAGCGGTCGAGCGCATCCGCCATTGCCGAGGACGTGCCCTCGACCGAACACTCAGTGCACAGCAAATCCCCAAACGGGGCGCCGCATCGGGTACAGCTATGACGTGGGTCGATGAGCGTGAGCGCGGCCAGGCAGTCTTGGCAAATAAGCGCACCGGCGCGCTCGCAGCCGGCACATCGTGTTGGCGACAATACCTCGAGTGCCTCGCGTGCCGCCCGCTCGGCAAACGGCAGCAATTCGTCCGCAAACGGTAGGGCGCCGGCACCCTGCAGACGGCTCAATTTGTTCAGATGGCTCTTCAAGACACAACCCTCCCTACGTTCGGTCGCAGGGAGGGTTGTTGATTCAGCGCTATGGTACCCCGACGCGATTGGGGTAAGGCGGGTTAAATCCGCTCGCGGGCGTTATTCGCCGGCGGGCGGTTGTGGTGCGGCCGAAGACGGGGTCGAGCCCTCGCCACCATTCTGGCGCGGCTTGCGGGAACGGCGACGACGACGGCGCTTTTGGCCCTGGTCGGCCGAGCCCTCGCCACCGCGATCTTCGCGCGACTCGCGCTCGTCGCGAGCGGCGCCACGCGAAGCCTTGGCAGCCGCTCCCCCGCCATCTCCGGGACGACGGCGCGTGACCTTGACCTCGCCATCCGAGACCTGATCGGCCACGGAGGGCACCGAGGGCTTTTGCTGCGTGCCCGAGGAATGGCGGCGACGCGGACGCGGGGCGCGCTCGTCATCGTTGCGCTGCTTGCCACCCTTATCGGCAGGCGTATCGGAACCCGAACCACCCTTGGGGGCGGCACCAGCTTCGCGAGCGGCTGCGGCGCGGAAGGCGTCCTCGCGCTCCTCGCTCGACAAATGGCGGCGGCGACGGCGCGTGGGATTCATGCCACCGCCGCGATTCTGCTGCTGGGGCTGCTGAGCCTCGCGCTCGCGGGAGGAATTCTTGCCTGCGGGAGCGACCTCGCCGGCATCGCCCGAGCCCGCGCGCTTGCGACGACGACGGCCACCGGCGGCCTCCTCGGCCTCGGGCGCCTCGGCCTTTCCGCGGCCCTTTCCGCGGCCGCGACCCTCGCCCTGGCTCTGACCGGCACGGGTATCGGCGTCCGCATCGCGACGGCGGCGCTTGGGCATCGACGTGCCGGCCAGACGGTCGGCACTCGACAGGCCATCGCCCACGTCGACGCCGTTCTCGCGGTCGAGCTCCATAAGCGCCAGGCGCATCTCGGGCGACTCGATGCGCTCGAGCACATCGCGCGTCACGCAGTCGGGGCGGCAGCTGCAGCCCTGCTCGGCGGCCTTCTTTTTGCAGCCCTCAGAGCAGGTCATGTCGGCTAGGTTGACCTTAAAGACTTTGCCGTTCTCCAGGCGCAACACCAGCTGCTCACGCGGCGTGTCATATTCCTGGATGCGCGCCTTGCCAAGTGGCGTATCGATAAGCGTCTTCTTTTTGGGTGCGCGGCTCTTAAAGTCCTTGTACGCCTCGAACTCGTAGCGCAGGCAGCACATCAGGCGGCCGCAGACGCCGCTAATCTTGGACGAGTTGAGCGGCAGGTCCTGCTCTTTTGCCATGCGGATCGAAACCGGCTCAAACTGTCCGCCAAAGCGCGTGCAGCAGAGCTCCTGGCCGCACTGGGCATAGCCGCCCACCAGGCGGGTCTCGTCACGCACGCCAATCTGGCGCATGTCGACGCGAATGTGCAGCGTCGAGGACAGGTCCTTGACGAGCTGACGGAAATCGACGCGCTCCTCGGCAGCAAAGTAGAACACAGCCTTCTCGCCGCCAAACAGGTACTCGACGCCGACCGGCTTCATCTCGAGGTCGAGTTCCTTGACCAGACGGCGGAAATCGACCATCGCCTCGTCGCCCTGGATGGCCAGGTCGTCGGCAAGCTGCAGGTCGATGTCGCTCGCTACGCGCAGCACGGGCTTGAGCGGCTGACCGATTTCGTCGAGCGGCACCTCGAAGGGGTCGGCCGTGACCAGGCCGATCTCGGTTCCGCGCTCGGTGGAGCAAATGGCATAATCGGCCTCGAGGATATCCAGATCCTGTGGGTCGAACCACAGGTCGCGCGAGGCGTAGGTAAACTTAACGGGTACGACTAACGGCATTTCAGTGCCTTCCTGATATCGAACAGCATGACCTCGATGGCCAGCTGGGGAGTAACGTTTCTGGCGATGTTACGCTCAGCCGTGGCAACCGCCTCGAGCGCCTGGGTGGCACCCGCAACATTGGTCGCGGCGGCAAGCCGCCCGATCGTGTCGCGCACGTCCTCGTTCACAACGTCTGCCGCCTCATCCTGAAGCGTCAGCAGCACGTCGCGCATGAGCGTCCGCGCGCTCGCCAGCGCTTCCATGATACCCGAACGCTCGCGCGCGTTGAGTTCGCGCTTGTTGCGGTCCTCAAGCTGCTTCAATGCTCCACGCGAAAGGTAGTCGGCATTTTGCTCGAGCACCTTTTCCTGCGTGGACTTGACCTCGGCGAGCGGCGCCTTGACGGCGACGATGAGCGACTTGGCGCGGCTGAGCACATCGGCCTCATCGGCAGCGACGAGCGAATCGATGGCGCGGACCATCTGGCGGCGAGCATCCTGGCGCTCGGCGCTCTTAAGGAACTCGATACCGCGCGTGGGGCTGCCCGCCACGGCGACCGCCATGCGGCAGCGCGCGGGATCCTGACCGGTGGCGCGGCTCACGGCCTGCGCGGCCACAACGGGCGACACCAGCCGAAACGGTACGCACTGGCAGCGGCTCACAATGGTGGGCAGCATCACGTCGGCCGAGGTGCCCAACAGGATGAACATGACGCCCTCGGGCGGTTCCTCGAGCGTTTTGAGCAGCGCGTTGGCGGTGTTGGCGCGCAGCTGCTCGGCACGGTCGATGATGTAGACCTTGGCCTTGGCGCGGATGGGCGCCAGCGGCACGTCATCGAGCAGCTCGCGGGTCTGGGCGATGAGGTAGCCCGTAGCACTTTCGGGCGTGTAATAGTGCACGTCGGGATGCGTATGGCGCGCGACGCGCACGCAGCTGTCGCACGAGCCACAGCCGTCCTGCTCGCACAGAAATGCCTGGGCGAGCGCCCATGCGGCGTCGAGCTTACCGGCGCCGGGTGCGCCCAAAAACAGGTAGGCGTGCGATGCGCGACCGCTAGCGACGGCATTGGTCAAAAAGTCGCGCACGCGCTCTTGGGTGTCGAGCTTGGCCAGCAGGCTTGCCTGAGCGGGGGCCATGTTACTCGGCCTCCTTGGCAAGCGCGGCGGCGACGGCTTCCCGCGGAATGTCGAGACCGTACGCGCGAACCTGCTCGACCGTCTTCTCGAAGACTTCCTCGACGGTCGTAGTGGCGTCGATGAGCTTTACGCGGTTTGGCTCCTCGGCAGCAATTGCGCAAAACCCCTCGTAGACACGCTCCTGGAATGCCATGCCCTTGGCCTCCATGCGATCCGCCGCGCCACGGGCTGCCATGCGTAGCGCCGCCTGCTCGGGCGTGATGTGGTAGACGAGTGTGAGCGCCGGGTGCGTTCCCGCGACGGCCAGGTTGTTGGCGTCGCGCACCATCTGGCGATCGAGGCCATCGGCAAACGCCTGGTAGCAGGTCGTGGAATCGTAGAAGCGATCGCACAGGACCACCTTGCCGGCCGCAAGGGCGGGGGCTATGACCTCGTGCACCAACTGGGCGCGCGCCGCCTCGTAGAGCAGCAACTCGCAGGTGTCTCCCATCGCCGTGTTGGCGGGGTCGAGCAGCAAAGCGCGAATCTTTTCGCTGATGGCGGTGCCGCCCGGCTCGCGCAGGCTCACAACCTGGTAGCCAGCGAGTTCGAGCGCGCGGGCAAGCAGGCGCGCCTGCGTGGACTTGCCGGCGCCGTCGACGCCCTCGAGCGTGATAAAGCTATGTTGAGCAGGCTCAAAAGCCATGGGCGCAGCCCCTTCCTACAAGGCGCGTAAATGCAGATATATCAACCAAGCCATGATACCCCAGTGCTCGGCACGTCCCAAATCCCACCTAGCCAATGGCTACTCAGGCGGCAGTTAGGGACGTTCCTAAACTGCCGGCCGAAAAGGAACGTCCTCAACTGCCGGCTTTTTGGGGTACTGGGTATAATCGTCGTATTGCATTGAAATGTGGCGAAAGGAGTGGCAATGTCTCGGTATTGCGCCTCGTGCGGCAAGCTTCTTGCAGATGATGCCAAGTTCTGCACCTCGTGCGGTGCACCCGTTGAGCAAACAGCCGCGAGCGATAGCCAGCCCGCTTTTGAGCAGACCGGCTCCCTTGATACGCCGCAAGCCAAGGCGGACGACCCCCTCGCCTATAGCCCCGACCCCGCCGCAGGGACCGAGGCCGTCGAGACCACGCAGCGCATACCCGTCGCGAGCGGCTCGCCCCAACAGCAGCCGGCTCCCGCATACGCGCCCGCTTCGCCACAGACCCCCGCTCCCAAAAAGAGCGGCACCGGGCCGCTTATCGCCGTTATTGTTGTGCTGGTGGCGATCATCATCGCCCTGGTCGTTTTCTTTGTGATCAAGCCTTTCGACAACGCCGCCACGCAGACGACTGCCGCGGTAGCTAAGCTGCACCATGACGTCGACGACGATGACCTAAAGCCTCTCGGCGATCCCAACAGCCTGTACGACGATGATGACGATGACGACGAGGATGGCGGCGAAGCAACGCTCTCCGAGCAGAACCTCTACCGTCGCCTGAGCGAATACTACGACCTGCTCGAAGATCTCGACAGCCAGGTCCGTGGCTGCGCGCAGAACTTCAACGGCAACTATCTGGAAGAGGATCGAACCACCCGTCAAAATCTCGCCGACGTCGCCGAGCGCACGGAGGACACCATCGAGCAGTATTACGACATCGTCGAGGACCTGGACGTCCCGACGAGCTCCAAGAACTACAGCTCCTGGAAGGACATCATCGCCCTGTACGACGACCTGGATCACCGCATTGACGCAATCTGTGATGCTTGGGAGATCAGCCTGAAATACGCCAAGCCTGCGGACCACAAGAATGAGATCGTGGCGCCGCTGTCGCGCGACAACGTGGCGGGCACCAATGACAATAAGTACCGCCTAGACTTTGAGGAGCGCTATCCCGGCGCCAAGCCTGTCGAGGTGAACTAGCGCTTTGTCGTTCCTGAGCCGGCAGTTAGGGACGTTCCTAAACTGCCGGCAGAAAAGGAACGTCCCTAACTGCCGGTCAAAAAAACGAGCGAGGATCATGGGACCCTCGCTCGTTTTTTTGGGCACTGTTTCGACTGCGCCGTTACTTGTCGGCGGCTGCTTTCTTGGCAGTCGACTTCTTCGCGGTCGTCTTCTTGGCGGCAGCGGCTTTCTTAGCCGTCGTCTTCTTGGCCGCCGTGGTCTTCTTTGCCGTGCTCGCCTTGGTCGTAGTCTTGCGGCCGCGGGCGGGCTTCTTCTCCTTGGTCGGGCAGTCCATGTTGACGCAAATACGCCACGGACCGCGCGCCGTGTTGACCACCACGATGGGGGCGCCGCACTCGGGACAGGTCTCGCCCGTCGCCTCGAGCTTGCCACGCGCCGGCAGCGGATAGCTCACGCCGCAGTCATCGTAGTTGGTGCAGCGGATAAAGCGCTTGCCGCTCTTCTCGCTCTTGTGCGCGATCAGGTCGCCATGGCGTCCGGCCTCGGCACACACCTTGCACTCGCCCACTTTAAGGTCGGGCTCGTAGTTGGTGGGGCACGTCGGGTTCACGCAGATCTCGAAAGCCTTCTGGCGGAACGGCTGACACTTGATGCGCGGCGCACCGCATTCGGGGCACACGGCCGCCTCGCCCTCGAGCGGGCTCACCTTAACGCCACTCGGCACCGGATAGGTCACATCGCAGTCGGGCCAACCCATGCAGCCGATAAAGCTGCCACGGGTCTTGGCGCTCGTCTTCATGACCAGGTCCTTGCCGCACTTGGGGCAAGCGCCCACGCGCGCATCGGCCGTGACGGCGTCGCTGATGGCGTCGCCCAGCTCCTGCGTGTGCTTGAGCAGCTCGTCGAGCACGCCAGCCAGCAGCGCGCGCGAGTGCGTCACGACATGCTCTTCGGTGTCCTCGCCGCGCTCGACGCGGGTCATGTCGCCGTCGAGCTCACTGGTCATATCGGGGCTCGTGATGCGCGGGGCAAACTGTGACAGCGCATCGATGATGGCAATGCCCAGCTGGCTCGGCTCAACGGGATCGTTTTTGAGATAGCGCACGGCATACAGGCGCTCGATGATGCTCGCGCGCGTGGACTTGGTGCCCAGGCCGCGCTTTTCCATCTCCTGCACGAGCTTGCCCTGGCTGTAGCGCGCGGGCGGCTCGGTCTGCTTTGCCTCGAGCTTAATGTCGAACACGTCGACCGTATCGCCCTGCTCCAGCGGCGGCATCTGCTCATCGCGCTTAAGTCCATACGGATACGCCTCGCGGAAGCCCGGAGTCACGAGCACATCGCCCGAAGCCACGAACGGCTCACCGTTGACGTCGAGCTCGAGCTTGGTGTTCTCGATGGTCGCGGGACCCATAAGCGTCGCTAGGAAGCGGCGGGCGATGAGGTCGTAGAGCTTGCGCTGGCCGCCGTCGAGTGTGGACGGATCGCCCTCGCCCGTAGGGTAGATAGGCGGGTGGTCGGTGGTCTCGACTTTACCGCGCGTGGGCTTCATGGGGCCGGCGAGGACCTTTTTGCACACGGGCGCCAGCGCCGGGTTGATCTTTGCCAGGTCGCTCACTACGGCGCCCAGATCGAGCGTCGCGGGATACACGGTGTTGTCGACACGCGGGTAGCTGATAAGGCCCGCCATGTAGAGGGACTCAGCGATGCGCATGGTACGCGCAGGCGAGATGCCCTCGGCTGCGGCGGCAGCCTGCAGCGAGGTGGTCGCAAACGGCGTGGGCGGCTGCTGCTTGCGCGAGCGCTTGGTCACCGCGGCGACGGTTGCCGTCTTGGCACCGTCAACGTGACCGTACGCCGTCTCAGCAGCATCCTTGTCGGTAAAGCGCGCCGTCTTGTGCGCGATCTTAAAGCGATCGTCCTCGGCAGCGCCTTGCGCGGCACCCATGCCGCGAATCTGCCAATAGTCCTCGGGCACAAACGCCATGCGCTCGCGCTCGCGCTCGACCACCAGGGCAAGCGTCGGCGTCTGCACACGGCCGGCAGAGCGCACGTTACCAAAGCCGCCAAACTTGGCGAGCGTCAGGTAGCGCGTGAGCACCGCACCCCAAATGAGGTCGATGTGCTGGCGGCTCTCGCCGGCGTCGGCCAGATTCTGGTCGAGCGAGACGAGATTATCGAAGGCCTGCGTGATCTCGGCCTTGGTAAACGAAGAGTACTGGGCGCGGGCAACCGGCAAGTCCGGCGCCACCTCGCGCACCTTGTTGAGGGCGTCCGAACCGATTAGCTCGCCCTCGCGATCGAAGTCCGTGGCGATAATGACGCTGTCAGACTTTTTAGCGAGGTTCTTGAGCGAACGAATGAGTTCCTTCTCGGCCGGTAGCTTAATGACGGGCGCCCAGGTGAGGTAAGGCAGGCTCTCGAGTTTCCAGCCCTTGATTGAGATGCCATCGGCAAGAAACGGCTTGCGCTTGGTGTCGTAGGGCGGACGCGCCAGGCCATCGGGTATGTCGGCCGGCAGCATCTCGCCGTCCTCGGTGACCGAATACCAGCCCAGCTTTTTATCGAACAGCACGCTGTCGCAAAAATCGGGCGCTAGGATGTGACCGGCAAGGCCGATGGTCACGCACTCCTCGCCCTTCCACTCAAAACGGTAGATGGCGGTGTTGTACACCTTGTCCTTTTTGGGCTTGCCCGTGGACAGACGCTCGGCGATCTGACGCGCGGCGTCGTTTTTCTCGGCGATGATGAGCTTCAAAAGAGGCTCCTATCTCGTATCTCTGCGGCTACGCCCGCCCGTATGGCGGCCGACTTACGCCCTTGCTTGCTCAATCTGCCCGATGAGCCAATCGCACCAGGCATCCATGCCCTCGCCCTTGCGCGCGCTCACGGCAAACCGCGGCGCCTGTGGATTGAGGTCATCGAGTGTCTTAGTATACCTATCCATGTCAAAATCGAAAGCCGGAGCCACGTCAACCTTGTTGAGCAGCTGCGCGCCGGCGTGTTGGAAGATGCCCGGGTACTTGATGGGCTTGTCGTCGCCCTCGGGCACCGAGAGGATCATGATGGACAGGTTCTCGCCCAGGTCAAAGTCGACTGGGCAGACCAGGTTACCCACGTTTTCGATAAAGATGACGTCGATGTTTTCCAGACCCACAGCCTGGTCGAAGGCGTCAACGGCCTCCATGATCATGTTGCCCTCGAGGTGGCACAGGCCGCCCGTGTTGATTTGGATGGCGGGCATGCCGGCTTCCTTCATGGTGATGGCGTCGACGTCCGAGGCGATATCGCCCTCGATGACGGCGCAGCACAAGCCGGCCTTGTCGCGCAGGCGCTCGTTGGTGCCCAGAATCGTAGTGGTCTTGCCCGAGCCAGGGCTCGACAGCACATTGATCACATAGGTGCCTGTCTCTTTAAATCGCTGTCGCAGCTGATCTGCCAGGCGCTCATTGCGCGACAGAATTGGCGATGCGATATCAATCGTTTTCTCGGCCATACTCGGCGCTCCTTACTTCTACCATTTATACCCCGTCCCCAGGTTGCTGGCGGGCTAATCGTCGGGGGTCTCGATCTCGATACTTGCGATGTCGAGTTCGCGGCCGTGCAGCAGACGCACGTTGGCGCCGCCACACTGGGGACAGCGACAATGGAAACGGTCGTGATCAAAGACCTCGCCGCAGTCCAGGCACTCGCTTTGTGGATGGACCTCCTCCACGGCAAGCTCGCAGCCGCGCGTGAGCGGGTCCTCGTCGCGAAACGTCTCCCAGGCAAAGTCGAGCGCCTCGCGCACGACCTCGGTCATATCCCCGATACGCAGCGTTACCAAAACGGCGCGCGAGGCCCCCGCCCCACGCGCCGCGCGAATCACTGTATCGAGTATGCCGTTGACAATGCCAACCTCGTGCATACCGATTTACTCCTCGTCGTCCTCATCGTCCGAGAACAGGTCCAGACGACTCACAAACAGGCCCTCCTTGCCCTCGCGCGCGGTAATGACCACACGGGCGATGGCGAGCGAAATCTCGTAGAGCGAGAGCAGGGCGCCATACATGAGACCCAGCGTAACGGGCGAGCCGTCGGGCGTGATCACAGCCGAACCCACGAGCAGGCCAACGTATACATAACGCCAGGCACCGCGGAAAGCAGCGTAGGACACGATGTGGAAGACGGACAGATAGAAGATGATGAGCGGCAGCTCAAACGCCACGCCAAAGCCGATCATAAAGAGCAGCTCCATGTTGACGTAGTTCTCCAGATCGGGCAGTGCCGTAGCGACGGCCGAGGTCTCGCCGATGAGCCACTCAAAGCCCGCAGGAATGATGATGAAGTAGCAGAAGATGGCACCCAGGAAGAACAGCACCGTCGAGGCGAGCACCGTGGGCACGACCCACTTGCGCTCGTTGGGTCGAAGCGCCGGCAGGAAAAACGCTAGAATCTGCCAGATGATCATGGGCGTGCACATGACCACGGCCATCTTGATGGCCAGCGAGAAGCGCAAGCCAAAGCCGCCGAGCGTGGTAGTGATGTAGAACTTACCGTCCGGCACAAAGGAGCGGATGGGATCTTCCAGGATGTCGAGCACAACAGGCGTGGCGAAATACAGCACGATAGCGGCGGCAAACACCGACACGACCACGATGGTCAGGCGGCGACGGAGTTCTCCCAGGTGATCGAAGAGCGGCATACGCGCAGGTCCGATAGGCATTACTCATCGCCTCCCTTCGAGGCGTCGGCGGCGGCAGCGTCGTCCTCGGCCTCGAGCTCGCGAGCGAGCTGGTCGACGACGGCCTTGCGCTTGCGGGGACGACGGGCGTAGAGATCGGCCGTCGTGGGCTCTGCCGGCTCGGGCTCGGGCTCCGGCTCTGCAGCAGGTTCGGGATCGACGGTGGCAGCGGCAGGCTCGGCCTTGGCGGGCTCGGCCTCATCAGCAGCGCCTTCGCCCTCGGTGGCACCCTCGCTTGCGGCCTTCTCGGCGGCAAGGCGGGCACGGCGCTCGGCAAAGGTCTCCTTCTTTGCGGGCGCAGCCGTCTCGACGGCATCCTCGTCCGCATCGGAATCATCATCGACGGCAGCCTTCTTGGGCTTGACCGGGGCCGACGCGGCCTCGCTTACCGGGTCGATGATCTCGGACTGAACAACGGCCGTCATCTTTTCCTGCGTCTCGCGGAACTGACGGATGGCACGGCCGATCGTACGGCCCATCTGCGGGAGCTTATCCGGGCCAAACAGCAAAAAGCCGAAGACCACGATGATCGCGAGCTCACCCTCTCCAATACCAAACACACATACCTCCAAGGCTCGATGTGAGTCGAGCCCGCACCGCGCCATTCGGCCGGAACTCGTCTATTCATTCGGTCAAGTATAGCGCCCGGACGCCAAAACGTCCGAGCGCATCACAAACATATGCCAAACGGCATGCCCTTTTGGGGGCAAAGATTATGCAGCGGTGATCGAAATCTCCTGGTCGACACCCAACAGCTGAACCACGCGCATCACCGGGGGCTGCACATTGGTGCAGCTAAAGCGCTTGCCGTGGTCGACCGCGTGGTGCGCGGCGCCCACGAGCACGCCAATGCCCGTCGAGTCGATGTAGCTCACCTGGGCAAAATCGAGCTCAACGGCCTCAGTGGGCTGCTCGAGCGCCAGGTCGATGGCATTGCGCAGGCTATCGGCGTTAGAGATATCGATCTCGCCGGTTACCTTAATGGTGTAGGTCTCCGGCGTGGGGTTGGTGGAAATACCCAAATCCATGTATACGCTCCTTTACGTATCGAAAGTGCGGATAGTACTGGGCGCGGACTTGCGGGGCCCTAGGCGTTAGGCGCGCTCGGCACGAGCAAGCTCGGCAGCGACAAGCTTAACGGCCAGCACCAGCACGTCGAGCGCGGCCTCCAGGTCCTCGACCGTGGGATAGCTCGGCGCGATGCGGATGTTGGTGTCGCGCGGGTCCTTGCCATAGGGCCAAGTGGCGCCGGCCGGTGTGAGCTTGACGCCCAGGTCGGCGCAGAGCGCGGCGACCTTTTGGGCCGAGCCCTCGGGACCATCGAAGCTTACAAAGTAGCCGCCGCGGGGGTGCGTCCAAGTAGCGCAACCCGTATCGCCCAAGCCCTCGGTGAGCTTGCGCTCAACGGCCTCAAAGCGCGGGCGCAAAAACTCGGCATGCTTTTTCATGTGCTCCTTGACCGCCTCGATGGTGGGAAGGAAGCGCACGTGACGCAGCTGGTTGAGCTTATCGGCACTGATGAGGCCGGCCTTCAGGCGCTTGGAGAACTCGGCGATGACCGCGGGGCTCGCACCGATAAAGCCGATACCGGCGCCCGGGAAGGTGATCTTGGACGTCGAGGCAAAGGCCACCACGCGGTCCTCGGTGCCCGCCGCGCGAGCGAGGTCAAAAATGTTTGCGAGCTCATCGGTCTCGTCGTACAGGTCGTGCACGCAGTAGGCGTTGTCCCAGAAGATGCGGAAATCGGGCGCGGCCGTGGGCATCTCGACCAGGCGACGCACAGTGTCCTCGCTAAAGGTGATGCCCGTGGGGTTGGAATACTTGGGCACGCACCATATACCCTTGATGGAATCGTCGGCGGCAACCAGGCGCTCGATTTCGTCCATATCGGGGCCGTTGTCGGTCATCGCGACGGGAACGTTCTCGATGCCCAAGTCGGCGGTGATGCCAAAGTGGCGATCGTAGCCGGGAACCGGGCACAGGAACTTGACCTTCTTGCCGTCGTGCGCTGCCTCGTAAGCCTCCCAGGGCTCGCTGCCGCACGAGCCACAGCGCCAGAACATGCCGGCGATGTCGTGCTCGATCAGCAGGCTCGACGAGCCCAGCACGAGTGTCTGCTCAGCGGGGCAGCCCAGGAACTCCCCTGCCAGCTTGCGTGCCGAGGGAATGCCCTCAAAGCAGCCGTAGTTGGAACAATCGACGTTGCCGTCGTGCAGATCGGCATCGGCATTGAGGATATCGAGCATGGGTCGAGAGATGTCCACCTGGGAGGGCGACGGCTTGCCGCGGGCCATGTCGAGCGCCAGGCCCTTGGCCTTGACCTCGGCGACCTCGGCTTTGAGCGCCTCGATGGCGGCATCGAGTTCGGTGGTTTCCATCTTCTGGTAGATCGTCTGCATGGGTGCGACCTTTCACGAAGCGGTACGTTGCAATTCTTCTAAGTATAGACCGCCACCGTCGCAACGTTATGAAGCCGTGATAGATTAAGTCCATCGCAATGAATTACGAATCGCCGCGCATGCCGGCATGAAGCGCCCAAGGAGGCACTATGGAGTACGGATCGTTCCAGACCGAGGAATTCGGCGACCTTCAGCGCCTGGTCGACGGACTGTTTTACGACCGCCACGCCATCGACCGCCTGGATCTGATCGTACAGGCCGAAATCTTGGACCTGGCGCCCGATCTCATGGAAATCGTGAACCTGCTACCGCCCGGCTATTACGACCGCCAGTCACTTTGCGACCAGCTCAACTCCGCCTTGGCCGCCCACGGCTGGGGCGCCATCTACGGCACCGTGGAATAAACCTAGTCATTGGGGCCTGTGGTCAAAAAATAGCAAATATGAGTACTGTTACTTTTTTAGTAACAGCGATTTTGAATTAAAAAGGCCAGTCTTGGCCTTTTGTGTCCGGTTTTGGAAGGATGCATCAGCATTTTTCGTCCAGCCACGCAATCGTTAATGCACAGACAGAATAGATTTGTACATTATTTTTCGCGCCTAAAATGAAACGCCGTTTGTGACAGTACTCACAAACGGCGTTTTTTGGCCACTGGGGTGTCCGGCAGGTGGCAAGTACCACTCAAAACCGCGTTTTACACGCGCTCGAGCAGGCTCTGGCGTCTGTTTCTACGCGCCTACTCGTTCTTGGGCGCGGGGTGCTTGCAGATCACACTCATGTAGATCATGCCAAGTACGGCCGCGGTGACAGAGCCGGCGAGAATAGCGGCCTTGGCAGCCAGAACCTCAAACTGGGCCGTCGGGAAGGCGAGGCCGCTGATGAGAATCGACATGGTAAAGCCGATACCGCCCAGAATGCCCACGCCGGCAATCATATGCCAGTTGACATTGTGCGGCAGCTCGCAGGCCTTGAGCTTGACCAAGGCGAACGTCATGCCAAAGATACCGATCGGCTTACCCAGCAGCATGCCAAAGTACACGCCGAGCGTCACCGGGTCGGTGAGCAGCGTGCTCATGTCCACGCCCACTAGGCGAACCTGTGCGTTGACGAACGCAAAGATCGGCAGGATCACAAAGTTGACCGGCGTGGAGATCAGGCGCTCCATGCGGATGAGCGGCGGGGTCACGCGGTGCATGACGCGCTCGACTTTGGTGGTCGAGACGGTAAAGTCATGCTGGCCCAGGATGTGCGCCTCGTCGTCGTAGCGGTCATCGAGCAGCGGCAAGCACTCGCCCAGCCAATCGGTGAGGCTATCAAGCTTAACACCGCACTTGGCCGGGATGGTGAAGGCCAGGATGACGCCAGCAAGCGTAGCGTGCACGCCGCTCTTGAACATGCAGAACCACAACAGCAGGCCCAGTACCGAATACGGGGCAAGGCGGTAATGCTGCGTCTTGTTGAGCCACACGAGCGCACAGGTCACAAGCGCGGCGGCGCCCAACCAAAACGGATTGGGGCTCTGACCGTAGAAGATGGCGATGGCGGCGATGGAGATGAGGTCGTCGGCGATGGCGAGCGTCGAGAAGAACACGCGCACGCCGTTGGGCACGCGGTTGCCCAAAAGCGACAGCACGCCCAGCGCAAAGGCAATATCGGTTGCCATGGGAATGGCCCAGCCGTTGTGCGCGCCGGCATGGTTAAAGATCAGATAGATGCAGGCGGGAACGACGACGCCGCCCACGGCCGCCAGCATGGGAAGCATAGCCTGGCGCGGGTTCTTGAGCTCGCCAACTGTCATCTCGTACTTAAGCTCAATGCCCACCAACAAAAAGAAGATCGCCATGAGGAAGTCGTTGACGAAAAGCTCAACGGTGAGACCGGCCGCAAGGTTGCCCAGACCCACATACAGCGGGGTCTCCAAAAAGTGATGGATGGCCTCGTAGGCATCGGTGTTGGCGCAAATGACGGCGGCGATGGCGGCGAAGACCATGACGGCGGCGGAAATCGTGCCGTTCTCGGTGATGCGCTCCCAAATGTCGTGGCGCTCAAAACGCTTGCGCTCACGGACGTTGAACAGCTGCTCGGGTGCTGCCATGGGCGGCTCCTTTCACGGGAAAGCTCCCGTCTTAAAAAAGCACGGCCCGCCCAAGTGGCGGCGCCGCGCTCTAACGTATTACGCTTGCATCTAGCCTACCCTGCACGACAAGCGCGCAAGCGTGGCCGAAAAGCGGAACCACAGGTTGAACATTATTTGCTCAACGGCACGGGCACGCCTGTCCAAGAGACGACGCGGCGACGTGCACAAAAAACGACCGGAGCGCGGGGCGTCCGCGATCCGGTCGTGGCGTTTGGTCAACTAAACCTAGCAGGCGGCCATGATGGGGGCAGCGACCTGCTTCTTACGGGAGAGGACGCCCGGCATCCAGACGCCGTCGTGCTCGTCGGCAATGCCCAGGCCCTTCTGAGCAGCCTCGGTCTCGCCCTCGAGCAGGACCTGCGAGCCCTCCTCCATGATGTCGGTGATGCACAGGACGATGCCGTCGGCACCCTTCTCGGCGGCGTAGGCGCGCATGGCCTCGCGAATCTCGTCGATCATGCCAAGCGCACGGCTCTTGTCGACAGTCTCGTACTGGCCGATGAGCAGCTTCTTGCCGGCAGGCTCGAACATCTTGATGTCGTTGCCGACCATCTCGGCTGCGGTGAAGGAGCCGGACGGACGGGTGAGGAAGACCTCCATGCCAAACTTGACCGGGTCGACGCCCACCTGCTCGCCGAGCTTGGCGGCGACGGCGCGGTCGACATCGGTGGTGGTGGGGCTCTTGAGCATGAGCGTGTCGGTCATCATGGCCGAGAGCAGCAGCTTGGCCTGGACGTCGGAAAGCTCAACGCCGAGCACGCCGGCGAGCTTGGTGACGATGGTGCAGCTGGAGCCCCAGGGCAGGCAGATGTAGTGCAGCGGGCCGGCGGTCTCGAAGTCGCCGATGCGGTGATGATCGACAACGCCAAAGACCGTGGCGTCCTTAAGGCCGGCGACGGACTGGGCAGACTCGTTGTGGTCGGTGAGGACGACGAGCTGACCAGCCTCGACGGACTCGATCACGCGGGGCTCGGCGATGCCAGCGTCGGCGAGCAGCTTGGCGGACTCGGCCGGAAGCTGACCAAGGGCGCAGGCCTCGTAGGTGTTGCCGGCATACTCAACCTGGTTGAGCAGCTGGGACAGGACGACGGCGCTCATGATGGCGTCGTTATCGGGGTTCTGGTGACCAAAGACAAGAACGTTTGCCATGGATATCCTCCACTTGATATGTGTACTTGGACGTAGCTATGGTAGCACGCCGATGCCGAGCCTTCGCAGACGGAAGGGCCACGGCATATTTTGGGGCGCAGGCACGGGGGCCAAGGCTGTCCCTTTTGCACCATGTTGGTGCAATGTAACCTGTCCCCCTTGCACCAGCTATTTACCGGCGGCGCGCAGGGCTACGTAGGCGGCACCGATGATGCCGGCGTCGTTTCCGAGCGAAGCGACCTTAATGGGCGTCTCGCGCGAGGCAGAGAGCGCGTACTGCTTAAAGTGCTCGCGAACCTTGTCGAGATAAACATCGGCCGAGGCAGACGCGCCGCCACCGATCAGGAACATCTCGGGGTCGACCACGTTGGCGATAAGCGCCAGGGCGCGGCCAAGGTAGTCGGCCATGGTGTCGGCTGCGGCCAGCGCAAGCTTGTCGCCCTCGCGGCAGGCCTGGAACACGTCCTTGGAATCGGAGGGGCCGGTGAGCTCAATGGGCTCGACACCCGCCTTCTTGCACTCGGCAAGGTAGTTGCTCACCACGCCGGTGGCGCTGGAATACTGCTCCAGATGGCCATGGCCGCCACAGCCGCAGGTGCGCTCCTCGGCCGGGTTCAGGCACATGTGGCCAATCTCGCCGCCGGCGCCCACAACGCCCGATACCACGTCGCCGTTAACGATAACGCCGCCGCCCACGCCGGTACCGATGGTGACCATCACCACGTTCTGCACGCCCTTGGCAGAACCGAGCCAGGCCTCGCCCATGGCAGCGGCGTTGGCATCGTTCTCATACTTAACGACCGCATCGGGGCAGTGCTTCTGAATGGCGACCCTCAGCTCGGGCAGGTTAATGGCAATGTTGGCCTTGACCTTGGCATCGCCCGACGCCGGGATGGGACACGGAACGGCCAGGCCAATGCCCGCCACAAAGGCACGCGGAATCTGTGCCTTGGCGACCACCTGGTCGATAGCCTCGGTCACCGCGGCAAAGCCCGCAGCGTCAACGATAGGAGGCGTGGGCACGCTGGCCTTGGCAAGCAGGTTGCCGTCCTCGTCGAACAGGCCCTCCTTAACCGAAGTGCCGCCGACGTCGATGCCGATGTAGTACTGCTTAGGTTCCATGGGAGCCCACCTTTCTCGTTTAAACATTGCCTGTATGGTACCGCTCTCAAGGCAAAAACCTACCAAAAAGGGACAGGTTTGTTTTGGCAGGTTTTATCTGGGGTAACGCAATTGGCTGCCCAACAGGCCGCGCAAGACCATCCCCAAAAATAAAGGCGCCGGGAGGCGGAGGCTCCCGGCGCCCGTCAAAGGGACTATGTTGTCTGTTGGACCGCACGGTCCGTCGCGGCGATAACGCCGACTAGGCCTGAAGTGCCTGCAGCTGCTTGTGAACCTCGATGAGCTCCGTCGCCATGACGCGCATGGTCTCGGTGCCGGCCATCTGGTCCTCGGCATGCAGCAAAATCAACGGGGCCTCGCCGTTACGCTCGCCGTTGGCCTCCTTCTTCAGAAGCCCCATGTGAACATCGTGGCCACCGTTATAGGCCTCGTCGCCCTGCTTGATAAGCTCCTCGGCGGCGTCAAAATCGCCCTCCTTGGCCTTTTGCACGGCATTGATGTACATGCTCTTGGCGGTACCGACGTAGCTGATGATCTCAAAGCAGGTCATCTGCAGTTCGTTCATATCCTCCATGCAGAGCACCTAGCCCATCACGCTGACGCAGTGGTCGATGATGCCGGCAGCGTTCATGCGGCCGTAGTCGACCATGTTGATAACCTCAACCGGGAAGCGGCCGGCGGCCTCCTTCTCAAAATCGCCCTTGGTGTAGCCGATCTGCGGACCAAGCAGCAACATGTCGCACTCGTCCAGGTGATCGTGGGCCTCGTTCATGGGACGAGCCTCGACCTCAATATCCAGACCACGGTTTGCAACCTCGGCCTGCATCTTCTGGACCAGCAGGCTCGTGGACATACCGGCATTGCAGCAGAGCATGATCTTCTTCATGGTTTCCTCCTTATAACTGCGCGGCGCGCAGACGACAACTGGTTTTATTCCTTGCGGCTATTGTGCCCACCCCCCTGCATCTTTACACAAGGGAGAGAGCTGCGGGCACCGGCACCGCGTACCGGCGCCCGCAAAGGTGAAAGGGACGAACGTTAGGCGTTCTACTCGGCGAAAGCCTCCTGCTTGGCGATTGCCTTCTCGGAAATCTTCATAAAGGGCAGGTAGACGGCCATGCCAATGACAATCTCGATAGCCTGCCACACGCCGGCGCGCCAGTCAAAGCCCGTAGCGAGCAGGGCATTGATGACGGGAGGCATGGTCCAGGGCACCTGGGCGATGCAGGGGCTGATGATGCCTGCGCAGGTAAGGCCATAGGTGATGCCGATGAACAGATCGGGAAGAAGAACGAACGGGATCATGAGCGGCAGGTTGTACACGATGGGGTAACCGTAGATAACCGGCTCGTTGATGTTGAACAGACCAGGCAGGATAGCCATCTTGGAAACGGTCTCGGAAGCCTTGTTCTTGGAGAACAGGAGCGTGTCGAGCAGGAGCATGAGGGTGCAGCCCGAGCCGCCGATGAGGGCGAAGCTGTTAACGATCTGCATGTTCATGTAGTGATCGGGCTGGATGGTGCCACCGGCGGCAAAGGTAGCCATGTTGTCGACGATGAGCATGGTCAGGATCGGCTCGACGGTAGCGCCAGAGATGGTGGACTGGTGAATACCGACGCAGAACAGCAGGTTAGCAAGGGTGTAGATGAGGATAACAGCCCACGGACCGGCGTTCATGATGCTCTTGAGCGGGTTGGAGATGCACGTGGAGATGATGGTGCACAGATCGGTGCCGGCGCACACGGCGAGCAGGGCTGCGGCAAGAGCGAAGACCGCGAGGTTAAGCAGCATCGGAATCATGACGTTGAAGGAGTTGGAGACCGCGGGAGGCACGCCCTCGCCCAGCTTAACCTTGAGCTTCTCGACGCCAGAAATCTTGATGAAGAGCGAGACGGAAAGCAGGGCGATGATAATAGCCGAGAACAGACCGTTGGTGCCGGTGTTGGCAGTCGAAAGGGCGCCCGTGACCTCGGCGGAGGTGATCTTGTCGGTGAGCAGTGGGCTCGTGGCGGCAAGCGAGGCGGTGATCTGCTGCGGCATCATGATGACGAAGGCAGAGATGGCGACGACCACGCAAGCGAGCGGGTTATCGAAACGCTTGTTCTTGGCGAGGCTGTAGCCAATCAATCCGGCCAAGATAATGGCAGAGACGTTGAGGGTGCCCAGCGTAATTGCCGAGCCCCACGTCTGAAGGTTGGCAAGGCCCGCCGCATCGAGCGGGAACAGAGGGAACACGACGTTGTTAATAAGAACCGCGATACCCGCAAGGATATAGAGCGGCGTGATGGTCGCGAAGGCGTCACGCAGGGAACGCAGGTGAACCTGGTTTCCCACCTTCGCAGAGACCTCGGCAAACTTGTCGAGGAAGCTCTTTCCGTTGTCACTGGCCATGATTGCTCCTAACTTTCAAATCCGGCCTTTTCCTATGCGCACGGTGGTCTGTCGCCCTCTGCCACCAGATGTGCCATGTGTTGCGCGCGGCGGCGCGCGGTCTGGGCGTTCGCCCGGTCGCTAATCAACCACGTGGGTCGTGGCGACCTGTTTGAGCCAGGCCGCCGACTTCTTAAGGCGGCGCTTGTAGCCGTCCATGAGATCGACCTCGACAAAGCCGTAACGATTCTTAAAGGCATTGGCCCAAGACCAGTTATCGATGACGGCCCAGTAGTGATAGCCCCGGCACTTGGCGCCCTCGTCGATGGCCTTGGCCACCCACTCCAGGTGCTGACGTACAAAGTCGACGCGGTAGTCATCCTGGATGGTTCCTTCGGCGTCACGGTTCTTGTATTCGTCCATGATGCCGATGCCGTTCTCGGAAACGAACCACTCAAGATCGGGGTAGTTCTTAGCGCAGTCCATGCCAAAGTCGTAGAGGCCCTGCGGGTAGATCTCCCAGCCGCGGCTCTCGTTCATAACGGCGTCGGGCCATACGTACTCGTCGGCAAAGTGCGGCAGGCCGTACTGGTCGACCTTGCTCGCCGGCGCCTGAACACGCGTGGGGTGGTAGTAGTTGCAGCCGAGCCAGTCGACAACACCCTGCTTAAGGATCTCTTGGTCGCCGGCGCGGAACGGGAGCTTAACGCCGCCCTCGGCCAGGCTGTCGAGCACGTCGGCAGGAAGCTCGCCCTTGGTGATGAGGTCGAGCCACCAGCGGTTGTTGATGCCGCTGGTCATGCGCACGGCCTCGAGGTCCGCCTCGCTGGGGTTCTCCTTGGTGTAGACCGGGGTAAAGCAGTTGATCATGCCGATCTTGGCATCGGCGCGAATAGCGCCCTCGTCATAGGCGCGACGATAGTTGGCCACGGCCAGCGCGTGCGCCAGCGAGATGTGATACTGCACGGTGCGGGCGCGGTTGAAGTCGTGGAGCTGCGGGAACCACACGCCCTCCTGATAGCGCTGCTCGGGCTCGACGATGGGCTCGTTAAAGGTGAACCAGTACTTAATCTCCTGGCCAAACTCGTGGAAGGCGACGTCGGCGTAATGTGCGTAAGCCTCGACAACCTCACGGCTCTCCCAGCCGCCACGGTTAAAGAGGTAGGTGGGCATGTCAAAGTGGTACAAGTTGACAAACGGCTCCAAGCCGGCTTCGCGAGAGGCGCGGAACAACTCGTGATACCACGCGGCACCTTCCTCGTTGAGGTTGCCGTCGGCATCGAGCAGACGGCTCCACTGGATGGAAGTGCGATAGGTATCCAGACCCAAGTCCTTCAAAATGCGAAGGTCTTCCTGGTACTTGGCCATAAAGTCATTGCCGGCGTAAGAGCCAACGCGGTTGTAGAACGAACCCAGATCCTGGATGGACCAGGTGTCCCACAGGTTCTCGAGCTTGCCGCCCTGGTTCCACTGACCCTCAGTCTGCGGGCCGGACATAGCAGCGCCAAAGAAGAAGTCGTTGGGCAGCTGATACTGTGCCATCAAAGTCCTCGCTTTCGTGTTCTAGAGCTTCCGGTTGGAGACGGGTTTGCTTTGGCAGGTTATCCGGCGCGGGCGCGCACCGGCCATACCGATATCCAACCCGCCAAAACAAAACCGTCCCCAAACGGTCGATCCTGTTGTGCGGAAGGATTCCGTTCGTTGCTTAAACTATAGCGCTCTAATTTTAAAAGTAAAGCGTCTTTTTCTTTTTTCTTTCTCGAACTTCTTAGATAAAAGTAATATGGATGCCCTGTTGAGGGTTATACTTACTTTTTGTATTCATATATGTCGGAAAGGAGGTTCCATGATTCCCAAATACGAGGCGATAGCTGCAGATATTCGTCGAAGTATCGAGGATGGCGCTCTTAAACCGGGCGACAAGCTTCCCACCGTCGTTGAGTTCTGTGAGCTCTATAGCGTTTCCAAAATCACCGTCAAACGAGCTATCGAGCAAATCACCGAGGAAGGTCTTATTACCAGCCGGCGCGGATCGGGTACCTACGTTAAGGACACGGCGGGACTTCCCGGCCAGGCGTTTTTCCAGGGCAAAAACGACCGTGCCCAGGGCTTTTCGTATGAGCACCGCGGGGAAAAGGTGACCTCGGTGGTCTACGATTTCTCGATTGTTAATCCACCAGCGGACATCGCAGCCCAGCTGGGAATTGCCGAGGATGACTTTGCCTATCACGTCGTGCGCGTGCGTCAGGCCGATGGGAAGCCCATCGTTATCGAGTACACCTACATGCCCCTCGAGCTGATTCCAGGCCTTAAAAAGAAGGACCTGTACGGATCGGTCTACCATTTCATCCGCGAGCAATGCGGGCTGAAAATTTCGAGCTTCCACCGTACCATTCGCGCCGTGGCAGCAACCGAGGAAGAAGCCAATCGCCTGGACACCAAACCTGGCTCTCCCCTGCTCGAGCTCACCCAGATTGGCTTTTTGGACAGCGGCGCCGCCTTTGAGTATTCGGTCTCGCGCAACGTTGGCGACCGCTTTGAGTTGCACAACGTAACGTTGGCATAGGTTTTTGTAGTCATCCGGGCGCTCGCTTTGAGCTGTTTTGTGCAGCGCCCGCACAACACAATGGGGGTATAAACATGTCCGATTTGATTAAGCTGACGCCGATCTTTCACGAGAAGATCTGGGGCGGCCGCCAGCTCGAAACCGTATTTGGTTACGACATTCCCGATGGTCCCATCGGTGAGTGCTGGGCCATCTCGGCCCACCCCAACGGCGACTGCCAGATCGCTGAGGGCCCGTACGCCGGCCACACGCTGTCGTGGCTGTGGGCCGAGCACCGCGAGCTCTTTGGCAACTGTGAAGGCAAGGAGTTCCCGCTGCTCATCAAGATTCTGGACGCCAAGGACGACCTTTCGATCCAGATTCACCCCAACGACGAGTACGCCGCCAAGCACGAGAACGGCAGCTTGGGCAAAACCGAGTGCTGGTATGTGCTGGACTGCGAGCCCGGTGCCACGATCATTGTCGGCCAGCGCGCCAAGGACCGCGTCGAGGCCGCACAGATGATCGAGGAAGGCCGTTGGGACGACATGCTCAACGTGCTGCCGATCCACAAGGGCGACTTTTTCCAGATTGATTCCGGTACCGTGCATGCCATCAAGACCGGCACGCTCATTTTGGAGACGCAGCAGTCGAGCGACGTGACGTATCGTCTGTACGACTACGACCGCCCCGGCACCGACGGCAAGCTGCGCCCACTGCACATTGAGCAGAGCCTCGATTGCATCGACTTTGATGCTCAGGCTCCGACCGACGGCACGGTAACCGCACCCGAGGTCGATGGCGTGACCGAGCTCGAGTCTAACTCCTGCTACACCGTCGATCGCGTGCGTGTCGACGGCAGCAAGACCCTCGACCAGCGCTGGCCCTTCATGTGTCTGTCGGTCATCGACGGCGAAGGCACCGTCTGCGGCGACCCCGTCCACAAGGGAAGCCACCTGCTGGCCCCGAACACCGTCAGCTCCATCGACCTCGAAGGCAAGATGGAACTGATCATCAGCCACCTGTAGGTCGCACCAACAACCCAAACGCAACAAGGGGCTCTCCCGTCCATGTGCGGGAGAGCCCCTTGCCATATCTATTTATCAGCCCACCCGGCTCTCCAGATCAAAAAGCGAACGAGCAGAGCGACGTTCGCAAGCACCGTTACCCAAGGACCTGGGCGGGCGTATAGGGCAACATCGATCGCGAGTTCCGCACGCAAAGGAGAGCACTTAATGTGCTCTCCGTCTTGCGCAGGACTGCCCGAGCAGGCGATGTTGCCCCATACGCCCGCCCAGGTCCGCCGGGATCACGACAGCTTGACGATCGGTGCAAAACCTTTCATTAGCTTTTTGGTCTGGCCGGTCTTTTCGAATTGAACCTCGATCATGTCTCCGACGACCGAGATCACGGTACCCGTGCCAAAGGTCTTGTGGCTCACGGTATCGCCTGCGGCAAAGTCCTGCGACGCGCTAGCGCGATTGACCTTGCGCTCCACTGTCGGCGACACCTTAGATGACGGCTTTTTGGCTCGCGGCGCACCCGAACCAAAGGTCGAGGCAACACGGCCGGCGTCGGGCGAGACCCCACGATGGCGCTCGGTCCCGTAGCTGCTGCCGCCAAAGAAATCGTCAAAACTCGATCCACCGCGCGAACCGGAACCGCCGGTCGAGCGCGTATGCGAACCGAACACCTTGCCGCCATACATATCCGAACCCACGCCCGAGCCAAAGGTGCCGTGACGGTCGCCGCGCTTCTCCCAGCCCGTGCCCTCAAAACCGGCAGAACCGATACCGCTAAACTCGATATCCTCAAACGGAATCTCATTGAGGAAGCGCGAGCGCGGGTTGGCAGAGGTCGAGCCGTAGGTGCGACGCGTGGCCGCATAGGTCAGGAACAGGCGCTTACGGGCACGCGTGATGGCAACGTAGGCCAGGCGACGCTCCTCCTCGAGCTTGCCCGGGTCATCGCTGCCGCCAAAGTCGTGCACGTGCGGGAAGATGCCCTCCTCCATGCCGGCCACGAACACCGCCGGGAACTCCAGGCCCTTGGCGGAGTGGATAGTCATCATGGTGATGGCGTGCGTCTCGCCGGCCAGGGAATCCAAGTCGGAGCGCAGGGCCAGCCACTCCATGAGTGCCGGCAGCGCCTTACAGGTGAGCGGACCGTAGGTGCGCTCGATCTCGTCGGCATGCACGGCACCCGCCGGCATCTCTGTCGGCACGGCATACGCGTTGCCCGCGATGGCGGCGGCCAGGGCATCCTGCGGAGACAGCGCCGGAGCGGCCAAGCCATCGAGCGGATTAGAGCCCGCGGCGTCACGGGCGCCGACGAGCGCCTCAAACGAGGATGCCGAGGCGGACGGCCCCGGCTCGGGCGCGGGCGCGCTCACCACGACGGGCTCGGACTCGGCGCCGGCAGGCACATCGGCAACACCGGCTGCGCGCAGCTCTTCCAAGCTCTCGAGCGTGCCCTCGATATCCTCGTGCGTCTCCTCAAATTCAGCGGCGACGCCCAGGAATTCCTGGATGTTCTCGGCGCGGCTCTCGGACTCCATGGTGTCCTCGGCGCGGAAAGCCTGCAGCAGGCCCGTCTTATCGACGATCATCTCGACGACGTCCTTGAGTTCGCCGTCCATGCGGCGACCCTCGCGCACCAGGGAGACAAAGCTCGACAGGCCATTGCGCACCTTGGCGCTAAACATGCCTGTCTCGGCTGTTGCGATCTCGCAGGCCTGGAAGAACGAGCAACGGTTGTCGCGCGCCAGCTGCTCGATCTTTTGGATCGAGGTGGAGCCGATACCGCGGCGTGGCGTGTTGATGACGCGCTTGACGCTCATCTCGTCTGCCGGGTTCACGATCATCTTGAGATAAGCCATGACGTCGCGGATCTCGGCACGGTCGAAGAATCGCGTGCCGCCCACGATCTTGTAGGGCACGCCCGCGCGCAGGAACATATCTTCGAGGATACGCGACTGGGCGTTGGTGCGGTAGAACACGGCGATGTCGTCGTAACTCGTGCCCTTGGAGTGCAGCTTCTCGATCTCGCCGGCAATCCAGCGGCCCTCGTCGCGCTCATCGCTTGCCTGGAAGGCCTGGATCTTCTCGCCATCGCCCTCGGCCGTAAACAGGCGCTTGTCCTTGCGCTGCGAGTTGTGGCGCACCACGGCGTTGGCGGCGCTCAGGATATGGCCCGTGGAGCGGTAGTTCTGCTCCAGCTTAACGGTCTTGCAGTTTTTAAAGTCCTGCTCAAAGTCCAGGATGTTGGTGATGTCGGCGCCACGCCAGCTATAAATGGACTGGTCATCGTCGCCCACGACCATGAGGTTTTGGTACTTGGCGGCCAGCAGGTTGGCGATCTCGTACTGGACGTGGTTGGTGTCCTGATACTCGTCGACGCTAATGTAGCGGAAGCGCTCCTGGTACTTGTCGAGCACCTCGGGGCGGGTGCGCAGCAGCTCGAGCGTGCGCACGAGCAGGTCGTCGAAGTCCATCGCGTTGGCGGCGCGCAGGCGGCGCTCCAGCTCCAGGTAGACCTGCGCGGCCTTTTTGTCATTGGGGCTGTCAGCGGATTTGAGCATGTCCTCGGGCCCGATCATGGCGTTTTTGGCCGAGCTGATCTTGCTGCGGATCATGTTGATGGGGAACTGCTTTTGCTCGATGCCGAGCGCCTGCATAATGTCACGCACCATGCGCTTTGAGTCATCGTCATCGTAGATGGTGAACTGGCCGGTGTAGCCCAGCAGGTCGGCGTCCTCGCGCAGCATGCGCACGCACATGGCATGGAAGGTGCACACCCACATGCCACGGGTGCCGCTTGGGATGAGTGCCGCCAGACGCTCGCGCATCTCGGCCGCAGCCTTGTTGGTAAACGTGATGGCAAGAACCTGCCAAGGCCTAACACCCAGGTCGCCGAGCATATGTGCGATGCGGAAGGTCAAGACGCGGGTCTTGCCCGAGCCGGCGCCGGCGAGCACCAGCAACGGGCCCTCGGTGGACAGGACCGCCTCGCGCTGGGCGGGATTAAGGCTATCGATATCGACGAGCGGCTTGGCGGGCTTGGGCGCCGGCGCGGGAGCGTCGTAGATGTCGAGCGGAACGAGTTCGGGCTCCGGCGCAGCGGGGGCGGTGTATGCATCGAGCGGCACGGGTTCCGGCGCGGGCGGCACGGGTACCGCGGCGTTCTTTTCCCAGGGCAAGGGCTGGGTCATGGGCGACTCCTCATCTGACGGACGGCGCGCCTGCGGGCAGCGCCATAGTTTGAGCCGTACCAGTATACCGAGCCGCGCGGACACCGACGCAAATCACACCACGACTCCGTGCGCCACCGTCAAGCCCGCCCCAGCGGATTTGGTGCAATGGGATCAGGTTACTTTGCACCAATCTATTGACAATCACGAAACCGCCGATGTCATGGCAGCAGCAGCGAGCGACGGTCAGGGCGAACAAATTGGCATGAAAAGGGGGCGGCATAGACCTTTTGGTCATGCCACCCCCTTTGAATGACAAGTTGTCGCCCTGGCCGCCGCGCAGCGTCGACTAAGTTAGAGGCCGAGCATCGGCTCCAGAACGAAGAAGTACGCGAGCACCACGATGCCCAGGATGATGCGGTAGACGCCGAAGCACTTGAAGTCGTGACGGCGAACGAAGCCCATAAGCCACTTGATGGCAATGAGCGACACCACAAAGGCGACGACGCAGCCCACGCCCAAGATGGCGATCTCGTTGGTGCCGAAAGTACCGCCCTTAATAAAGTACTTGACCAGCTTGAGCGCACTTGCGCCAAACATAACGGGAATAGCCAGGAAGAACGTGAACTTAGACGCCACCGAGCGCGTGCAGCCCAGCAGCAGGCCGCCGATGATGGTAGAACCGGAGCGAGACGTACCAGGCACCAGCGAAAGCACCTGGAAGCAGCCGATACCCAGCGCAGTCTTCCAGCTCAGGTCCTCGAGCGTGGCGATGGAGCCAAAGTCCAGATTCTCGCCATTGTCCTCATCTTCAGCGGTAGCCGCGGCGGGCGCCGCAAAGTGCGCACCGGCGGGACGTCCACCCGACGCCACAGCACGCGAGCCAAACGAACCGGCAACAGCCATTTCCTCGCGCTTGCTCGCGCGCCAGTTCTCGATCACGATAAACAGCACGCCGTACACAATGAGCGCCAGTGCCACGACGGGAGCATTGTAGAAATGCTCCTCCATCCAGTCGTTGAGCGGCAGGCCGATCGCCGCCGCAGGAATGCAGCCGAGCACAATCTTGCCCCACAGCACCCAGGTGTCGCGGCGGCCCTCCTTGCCCTTGCTGGGCGAGAAGGGATTGAGCTCATGGAAGAACAGCACGCAGACGGCTAGAATGGCGCCGAGCTGAATCACGACCAGGAACATATTCCAGAACGTCTCGCTCACGTTCATCTTGACGAACTCGTCCACCAAGATCATGTGACCCGTCGACGAAACGGGCAGCCATTCGGTGATGCCCTCGACCAGGCCCATGAAGGCAGACTTTAGAAGCTCGATAATATCCAAAGGGACCCCCCTCGTTAGACACCCGCCGGTAGATGTTCTGCGGACGATGCGGGCGATGTCCCATTATCAACCGTTGGCGGTGCGACCGCGCCTACCCTTACCAAAAAACTCGCCCGTTCACAGAATTGCGAGCAGTTAAACCGAAATCCTTGGGTATAACTGCAACAAGATAAAGTGTCCGGCGGTCAACGCACCCGCGCCCGCCCGACGCACGAGCCCCGCGCCCGTGCGATAGACCAAGGAGGAAACCATGAACGAGGGCTACACCAAGGTATTTGTTTCACTCGACGGTACTGAACAGCAGGATTTTGTGCTCGCACGCGCCATCAAGGTCGCCGCGAACAACGGCGCCAAGCTAATCATCGGCCACGTTATCGATTCCACGGCGCTCGAGAGCGCCGGTTCCTATCCGGTCGATCTGGTCAACGGCCTAGAGGAGGCATTTAAGAACTCCATCGCCAAGCAGCTCGAAGAGGCCAAGGCCAATCCCGACATTCCCGAGGTCGAAGTCATGATTCGCGCCGGCCGTATTCGTGAGACGCTCAAAGACGAGATGCTCGATGTGGTCAAGCCCGACCTGGTGCTCTGCGGCGCCCGCGGCCTGTCCTCGATCAAGTATGCGCTGCTGGGTTCGATTTCGACGTTCCTGCTGCGCAATACGGACTGCGACATTTTGGTCGTGAAGTAGCGTTGCTCCCACCGGCCGCGGGGCCTGCGGGGTTTCCACGGGCACGTCCTCGCCGCGTTGCGGCTGCGGGATGTGCCCTTAGGAAACCCCTCCCGGCCCCGTGGCCTTCGCAGCCTTACTTCAGCGAGTTGGCTGATAAAAGATAGCGTGCCGCCCCGTTTGGGGTGGCACGTTTTGTTTGGGCTGCACGTTTTTGTTTGGGTGGGCGTCTGCCGCGTGCGTTACTCGAAATATTGAAACTTATTCGTTGAAAACGCGAATGTTACGACGAAGCCTTCGCCGGGCTCGGATGCCGCGGTGACGTCGATGCCCATCTTGGAGCACAGGCGCGCCACCAGGTAGAGGCCGATGCCCGTTGCGCGCTTGGTGGTGCGGCCGTTGTCGCCGGTAAAACCCTTCTCGAACACGCGCGGCAGGTCGGCCGCGCTCACGCCGCAGCCGTTGTCCGCGACGGTAAGCTCGATGCGTTCGCTCGCCAGGCCCTCGTCCAGCAACGCGCCCGAAAACACGATCTTTGCGCCGTCCTCGCGCGCATATTTGATGCTGTTCTGAATAAGCTGGCCTAGAATAAACTCGAGCCACTTCTCGTCGGTAAAGACCTCAAAGTCGAGGTTCTCGCACACCGGAGCCACGTGCGCCGCGATAAGCTCGCGCGCGTTGGCTTTAATCGCGCCCGTCACCAAGGTCTTGAGATCCCAACGGCGAATCAGGTAGTCGCGCTCCACGACTTCCGAGCGCGCATAGTACAGCGCCTGGTCGATATAGCGCTCCACGCGAGCCAGCTCGCGACCCAGGTCATCCACACGCGACAGGTCGTCTTCGCTGCCGTCTAGGTTTTCAAGAATCAGATGGGCCGCCGCCAGGGGCAACTTGGCCTCGTGGACCCAGCTTTCGATATAGTCGCGATAGTCATCGGTCTGACGTCGGCCTTCGGCAACCTCGTCGCAGGCAGCCTTGCCCACCCGGCGCAGGACCTCGTACTCGAGCTCGCCCTCGGCATAGGTCGGACACTGCACCATCTCCTGCACCCACGCAGGGCTTTCCAGCTCCTCGGCCGCGCGCTCCAGCTGGTGCAAAAATCGACGACGGCGCGCGTACTCGATCACGATGCCGAGCATGCCAAAGATAAAGGATACGCCAACCGCCACGACCACGATAGAAACGGGCGCGCCGGCGACCGTCAGCACAAAGCAGCTCAGCAGCACGCCGCACGTCCACACGGCGACGGGAAGCAGTGCATCTTTAAAGAACTTGCCAAACGACATAGCCGGCCCCTAGACCGAATAGCCTTGGCCGCGATGCGTGGTCAAATACCCCTTGATGCCGATTTTTTCGAGCGTGGTACGCAGACGGTTGATGTTGACAGAAAGCGTGTTGTCGTCCACGAAGGCATCGGAGTCCCACAGGTCCTGCATGATGGCCGAGCGCGAAACGATCTTGCCCGCGCGACTCAGAAGCAGCGAGAGGATACGCAGTTCGTTTTTGGTGAGCTCGGTGCTGTCGCCGGTTTGCGTGTTGGTGACCATAGAACGGGCGAGGTCGAGCTCCAGCCCCTTGTGGACGAGCGTGCTGCGCTCGCCCGCCGCCGCGGTACGACGCAGCAAGGCATTGATGCGCGCCACGAGCACGCGCGCGCTGTAGGGCTTGGGAACGAAGTCGTCCGCACCGAGCGTCATGGCCATGACCTCGTCGATCTCGGTCGTGCGCGAGGTGAGGACGATGATGGGGACCTCGGATTCGCGGCGAACCTCGTGGCAGATATGCTGGCCGTCCTTGACGGGAAGCGTGAGGTCGAGCAGCACCAGGTCGGGCGCGGCGGCGAGAATATCGCGCGAGACATGCTCGAACGATTCGCAGGCCTCGATTTCAAACCCGGCGCGGGCAAGGATGTCGACAAGCTCACGACGAATGGGCTCGTCGTCCTCAACGACATAAATCAGCGCCATGTGTCCTCCCGTTTCTCGTAACTTGCACTTTCCACACCATTATGCCCACGGCGTCGCAGCGATGCGACCCCGTGGGCACCTAATATGACAATAGTGTTCGGTAGCCTTAAGAGAAAATAGGGGCCGACCGGTCCTAAACCGATCGGCCCCATCGCTTCGACCTCGAGCCTCTACTCGAGCGTACGCATGTACGCGGAGATAGCATCCAGGCCCTTCTGCAGGTCGTCGGTATTATCGGAGTATGCATAGCCAATGCGCATGCTCTTGGGCTCCTCGAAGCAATCGCCCGGGGTGACGAGTGCGCTGGACTTCTTAATCATGTCGGTGCAGAACGTCCTGGAGTCAATGTCGTAGTCGTAATACACGAGCGCGGTGCTACCCGCCTCGGGCTTGACGAACGACAGGTGCGGCTCGCTCTCGACCCACTTCTCCAGAACAGCAAGGTTCTGACGGACGATGCGACGGCTGCGCTCAAGGATCACGGAAGCGTTGCCCAGAATCAGCTCCGCCACCGACTCGCTGAATATGCCGGCGGAAATCAGGTTGTAGTCGCGATGCGAGAGCAGCGCGCGACGGAGCTCCGGGCTCTTGGTGACCGCCCAGCCCAGACGCAGGCCGGCGAACGACCAGACCTTGGACATGGATGCGGTGGCGACGGCCTTGTCGTACAGGTCGACCACGGACTCGGCGTACTCATCCGTCTGAGTAAGCAGACGATAGACCTCGTCGCAGAGCAGCCACGCGTCGTGTTTGCGTGCGACCTCGACAATCGCCTTGAGCGTATCGGCGTCGAGCAGGGCGCCCGTGGGGTTGTCCGGGTTATTGATGCAGATGAGCTTGGTATCGTCGGTCACCAAGGCATCGAGTGCGTCGACGTCGACGTGGTAACCGTTCTTGCGATCGAGCTGAAGGATATCGACCTTCGCACCGCACATCTCGGGAATCGAATAAAGCTGCTGGTAGGTGGGCTTGACGGAGACTACATGATCGCCCGGTTCGACGAGCGTGGAAATAACCAGGGAGTTGGCGCCGGTCGCGCCGTGCGTGGGCACGATATGCCCGGGCTCGACCGTCTTATAGAGACGCGCGACCCCCTCGAGGAAGCCGGGCTGTCCCTCGATGTCTCCGTAGGTGAATCGGCGCGAGCACAGGCTATCGAGCCACGCCTTCTTGTCGGTGTTCGTAAGCTCGAACAGCTGGTCGAGCGTGAGGGAGTAGACGCACGTCTCCGCAACGTTGTGGGTGCACTTGGTCTCCCACTCGTTCATCCACTGCTCGACGGCGAAATCCTTGATCTGCATTGTCGTTTCCTTTCCTTGACTTTCTTACAGTTCCACCACGGTGCCCAGCCCCGCCTCGACGGCGCGGTCGTAGGCAATTTTCGATGCCGAAAGGTCTTGAACGGCGATGCCCGACGTATCGAACACCGTCACCTGCTCGTCATCCGAACGCCCCGTAGCCGTGCCGGCGATGACTTCGCCGAGCTCCGCTTTGATGTCCTCGGGTGTGATGGCACCCTCGGCAACCGGAATCTCCAGCTCGCCGGACGCGACCGATTGCTCGCGGTCGTCGACGTAAACAGCGGCACGGGCGACAAGCGCCGAGGCGAGCTCCTGCTTGCCGGGCATGTCGGCACCGACGCAGGAGATATGCGCACCGGGGCGCACCCATGCATCGGGGATGATGGGCTTGGTCGCAGGCGTGATCGTCACGATGATGTCGGCCTCTGCCGCGGCGCCTTGGCCGTCGGCCGTCGCCTCGATGGAATAGGTGGATGCCTCGCGAGCATGCTCGCAAGCGCCCAAGATATGGGCGACCTCGTCTCGCATGCGCTCGACGCGAGCCTCGGGCGCGGCATCGGAAACCGGCTCCCACACCTTGACCTCGCTCACTTTGGGACAGGCGGCGAGCACGCCCGCCACCATATAGGTGCTCATGTGGCCGGCACCCGCAACAAGCAGTTTGGACGCATCCGCCCGAGCCAGCCACTTGGCGCCGAGCGCAGCGGCAGCACCGGTGCGAAGTCCAGTGACGGCGGAGGCATTGAGCAGCGCCAACGGCTCGCCCGTCGCGTTGTCGCACAGCAGCGTAGTGCCAAAGATCTCGGGGAGCCCCTTTTTGGGATTCTGAGAGAACCAGGCAGTGAGCTTCAGGCCGAAGAGGCCGCTTCCCGCCAACTCGCCCGAGCGGATATCCATATCGGCCACGCCGGGTTTGAACTGCTCATATACCATCGGCCACGCAACACCCTTGCCCGTTGCCTTCTGGCGATATGCCTCCTCCACGGCAGCGATTGCATCCTCGATCGTCAGCACCTTGGAAACTTCCTCGGCCGAAAGCACCACCATCTGCCCCATCATCGCTCCTTTCAGCGAAAGCTTTACGTTGCTTCACTGTACGGTTTAGTAACGATGCCGCCAAGGATCATTTTTTGTTGGAATCTACAACAATTCTTAATCTGATTTTTTGCTCTATCAGCAGATATTTGAACTATTTCTCGCATCAACGGCATACGGATGTGCGATTATCCTTTTTATGCCGGTATTTATTGTAGTGATTTACAGGGTGATGTTGATGCTATACACCGTCTCGGACTTCTCACGGGAATATGAGGGGTCGGTCCGTCTAATCGCCGGCAGCGATGGCATCTCGCGTGCCGTCTCCGGCGTCGGGATCCTCGATTATGAACTCATGCCCGGCCTCAAGAACAAGTACCAGCGCGTCAACTTCAGCTCAGACGAGATCGTCCTCAGCACCTTCCTCTATGCGAAGGACGACCCGTACCTCATCACTGAAGCCGTGAAATACCTCGTCGCCAAGGGAACGAGCGGTCTCATCATCAAAAACGTCCTGCACATCCCGATTCCCGACCAAGCCATCCGCTACGCCAACGCGCGGCACTACCCGGTCTTTCTCACGACCGACGACTCACTGTTCTTTGACAGCGTCATCTACGAGGTCAAACGGCATATCGAGCAGCTCGCGTCCATCGACTTCGCACAGCGCGAGATCGATGCCCTGAGGACAGACGTATCGCCCGAGTCCATCTGCCGACGCATCCGAGGCCTCAACCCGTCATTTCTGGACGAAGCGGTCGCCCTGTTCGCATCGTTTGCAGAGTCCCTCGACCCGCGCACGTTTTTGCAAATCGAACGTCTCTGTGCAAAATCGACCCTCGCCGGATGCCACAATATGCTGGCACCCTATGACGGAGGATTGCTATTCGTAGCGACAAGCGACTCGGAGCAGACGCTCGATGTGGAGCGAATCGTGCAGGCGCTCACGGAGCTCATCGAGGCTAGCGGCATCGATGGCGGAGCGGAAGGGCTCGGCATCAGCGATATTCTGTTTGGAGACGAGGCGGTGGCGCAGGCGATCTCGCAGGCGATTTACGCACAGCGCCTATCTTGTCAACGAGCCGAGGGTCCCGTCCGCTATACGCAGCTCGGCATCCTGAGAACCGTGATGCCTTTTGCGGAAACCCCGGAGATGCGATCGTTCTCGGAGGCGATTCTCTCGCCGATACGCGAGCACGACAGTGAGCATGGCAGCGAGCTGGAATCCACGCTCGCCGCATTCATCGAGAACGACCGACGTATCGAGCGAACCGCCAAGCAGACTGGCCAGCACCCGAACACGATTCGATATCGCCTCGATAAGGTGACGGCTCTCACCGGACTGAGCTACAAATGCGCCCCGGAGATGGAGCAGCTGTCGCTCGCCTACGCCATCGAACGCGCTCGCTCGCTTCAGTAAGCCCACCCCACCTTGAGGTTAGGAACGGCGGGCACGGAGCTTTTCGTAGCCGTCGGCGAAGAAGGCGACCGTGGCGGCGTCGGCCTCGGCGGCGTCCGTCTCGGTTGCGGGGACCACGCCGTGCTCGTCGCTCACCAGGAACAGCGCGCCCTTAAGCTGCGCGGGAATATCTACGCGCGTGACCGGGATGCCCTTGGTCTGGGCCAGCTGCTCGATGAGCGTCGCCGTGCCGCACAGGCACTCGTCCGCCGGCGCCACAAAGGCGAGCTCGCCGTTGTTGACGGCGGCGAGCAGCTCGGGCGCCACGCCGGTCTCGTCGGCTTCGGAGCGGGCCTCGGCGGAGCGGGCACGCAGCGCCTTGGCCGACGTATCGGCGAGCGGCTCGTACTCCCCCACTGTCATGGCGGCGTTGCCGTTGATGTCGATCACCAGCATGAGCACACCGTCGTGTGCGGTGTAATCGCCCTCGGCTAGTGACCACTCAACGTGCTGCTTGGCCCAGCTGAGCATGTTATGGGTAAGCGGCTCGCCCTGCACCAGACGCTCGGACAGTGCACGGATGTGGCGGTTGAGCATGGGCACCTTTTTGTTGGACATGCGCCAACGGCAGACAAGCGCGGGCTTGTCGAGCGTAAACTTCTCGACCGCCTCCTGATTGGCGCAAAAGTCCTCGTACGCACGCTGATCCTCGGCATTGCCAAACAGCTCGACATCATCAATCTGGGGCATGGTTGTACCTTTCGTGTTAGTCATTCCGTCCTCTTATACCAAAAAGACGGCCCTCCAAACGGAGCAGCCGTCTTTTGCAGAGATTATTTTGACGATATGGTCAGGCGACCGAACAGTTTAATGGGATAGAGAAACATCCCATTAAGGGTTTTCCAAGTGCCCGAGATTGCCCCGAAAGAGGAGCGCCGCGTACTAAATGTACGCAAGCGACGGTTTGAGGGGCAAGGTCGGGTGCTTGGGAAAGCCTCTAGTGCCTAAAATGCCTAGCTCCGGTGAAGACCATCGCAATACCATGCTCGTTGCAGGCCTGGATGCTCTCGTCATCGCGCTTGGAGCCGCCGGGCTGAATGATGCAGGTCACGCCGTGCGCGGCAAGCACGTCGACGTTGTCGCGGAACGGGAAGAACGCGTCGCTTGCGCAGGCAAAGCCGCCCTTCTCCACGCCCTCGCGCTCGCAGAAGTCCTCGGCACGCTCGCAGGCCAGCAACGCGGAATCCACGCGGTTGGGCTGACCCGGGCCCATGCCAATGCCGGCCTTACCCTTGGAGACCAGGATGGCGTTGGACTTAACGCCCTTGCAGACCTTCCAGGCAAACTCGAGCTCGGCCATCTCGGCGTCGGTGGGCTTGCGGTCGGTGGGGAACGTAAAGGTCGCGGGGTCCTCGGTCACGTGGTCGACTTCCTGCACCAGCATGCCGCCGTCGATGGAGCGCAGCTCCACCTGGGCACCGTGGTCCACGCCGCCGGTAGCCAGCACGCGCAGGTTGGGGCGCTTGGCCATGCGCTCGAGCGCCTCGGCGGTATAGCTCGGGGCGATGATGACCTCGACAAACTGCTTGTTCTGGTCGGCGAAGTGCTCAACCAACTCAAAGGGAACCTCGCGGTTGCAGGCGATGATGCCGCCGAAGGCGCTCTTGGGATCGCAGGCGAAAGCGCGGTCGTAGGCGGCCGTGATGTCCTCGGCAACGGCGGAACCGCAGGGGTTCTGATGCTTGAGGATCACGCAGGCCGGCTCGTCGAACTCGCGAACCAGGTTCCAGGCGGCATCGGCGTCCAAATAATTGTTGTAGCTGAGCGGCTTGCCCTGGATCTGCTCGGAGCCCACAAGCGGGAACTGCGAGCTCGCGGTGTTCTCGCAGCCCTCGGCAAAGCGATAGACCGTGGCCTTCTGTTGCGGGTTCTCGCCATAGCGCAGGTCGTCGACCTTCTCCAGCGAGATCTCGAGCTTGGCAGAGGTGTCCGCCACGTCGCTTGCCTGAGCGGCAAGCCAACGGGAGATAGCCGTGTCGTAGGCGGCGGTAGTCTGGTAGACCTTCACCTGCAGGCGGCGACGGGTGGCAAGCGTGGTGCAGCCGCCAGTCTCGTGCATCTCGGCTAGGACGGCGTCGTAGTCAGCCGGGTCAGAGATGACGGTAACGCTCGCAGCGTTCTTGGCGGCAGAGCGCAGCATGGAGGGACCGCCAATGTCGATGTGCTCGATGGCGTCCGCAAAGGTGACCTCGGGGTTGGCGACGGTCTTCTCGAACTCGTACAGGTTGACAACGACCAGGTCAATCAGCTTAATGCCGTGCTGAGCGGCCTCCTGCATGTGCTGCTCGGAATCGCGGCGGGCCAGCAGCGCGCCGTGAACCTTGGGGTGCAGGGTCTTAACGCGGCCGTCCATCATCTCGGGATAGCCCGTGAACTCCTCGATGGGGGTTACGGGAACGCCCGCGTCCTCGATGGCACGAGCCGTGCCGCCCGTAGAGATGATCTCGACGCCAAAGTCATCGACCAGCGTCCGTGCGAAATCGACGACGCCCGTCTTATCGGTAACCGAGATCAACGCGCGTGCGATCTTCACATCAGATCCCATGCAGTCCTCCTGTCTGGTACGCCGCCGTGCTCTGTGAGTCGGTGATACGTCGATCTGCAGCGCTCGCGCAGCGGCATTGAAAATACTGATTTAATGTAGCGCATCGAGCGCATCGATGCACCCCGCAACGCACGGCTGTGCAGAAAAAGTTTGCGAGCGAAGGGGATGGACACGGCATCGGGCACGGTGAGTTCATGGAACACAGGGGCACCATAATTAGATGCCAATGGCGTGGTAGAACTGTGCTCGATATGTATCCGCAATAGAAAGAGGCACCATGGTCTCGCGGGTTCTCTACCGACCGTTTGATACCGAAGATTTCGACGCCATCGCACTGATTCTGCAGCAGCTTTGGCATAACAATTCGGATAACGATGAGTACAACCGCCTCGAGGCCGCGTGCGACCTCGCCTATTGCCTTTCGTCATCGACGTTTTCGCAGGTTGCCGTCATCGACGGTCAGGCGCGTGGCATTGCGCTCGCGCGTGCGGGACAGAGCTCCGGCGCCACCGTCAAGGAACATTGGATGGATACCGAGCGTACACTGCTGTCGCAGATGCGTGAGCTAGAACCCGAGTCGTGCGCCGAGTATCTCTCGTTTGTGCGCGCCACCATTCGAACCAACAACCGCCTGCTCGAGAAAAGCCCACTGCCGCATGACAATGAGGTCACGCTGCTCGCCGTCGACCCTGACGTCCACGGCCTGGGCGTGGGATCGGTGCTGCTCGACGCCGCAATCTCACATCTGTCCTCGTGCGGGGCGACCAGCGCACACCTGTATACCGATTCCAACTGCTCGTGGAAGTTCTACGAGCTGCACGGCTTTAAGCGCACGGCCACGCACCGCGCCAACCGCGAAGAGCGCCGTCACGACATGCCGCGTGAAAGCTTTCTCTACGAACTCGACCTAACAGCCTAGCCCAGGCAGCCACACCTAGTCATTTAAGTCTGTCCCCAATGAGTAGCCTTGGTGATCTGCAAATAGCTGTGGTCAAAAAACATCAAATATGAGTACTGTTACCTTTTTAGTAGCAGCGATTTGGGGCATTTTTGATGCTTGTAGGCATGACGACCAGCTGCACGAGCTGACGTAACTCCCCAAATGTTTAATAAAATGGGCTCCTAACGAGAAGTACTCTCATTAGGAGCCCATTATTATGTGCAAACATATGTGACCAACGCAGCAACAGTACTCATATTTGGCATTTTTTGTCCACTGCCCCTTGCGCGAAGGTCCTCAGCGGAAAGTTTGGCCCGTTTCGATGCACAAAAAAGGGATGAATCTTCCCTGGCAACCGCCCAGAAAGATCCACCCCAAAGCAAGCGCTCACTAGAACGTTCCGCCGCCGCCTCCGCCGGCGCCGCCACCACCGCCGCCAGAGAAGCCGCCGCCGCTGCCGCCGCTCGAGCTATCGGAGCTCGAAGCCAGCTCGCGGATGGTCTCGTGGTACACATCGTTGAACGAATCGAGCGGGGACTCGTTGCCGTAGTGATGGTAATACCACCAGTAGCAGGGGTAGTTGTCGTAGAAATCGTCGCTGTTGCGCAGGTCCGCAGGCACGGCCTCGGCCAGCTGTCGCAGCACTTCTTTCGAAACGCCCAGGGCAACGCCCATCACCAGCAGCTTGTTCCACAGCACCAGATCGCCCGGGACGGCTTCCTTTAGGCGTGTGAAATCCTCGAGCCAATGCTTGAGCGCCTTGCAGCGAGCCGCCACCTCGGCGCCCTCCGGCGTGTAACGGCGGAAGGTGCAGCTCAGGACAAAGCCCACGATCGTAACGGGGATCGAGATCATAGCGGCACCGACGTTGGCGTCCGCAAAGTCGGTATAGAACAGAGAGCCCAGAATGCCAAAGACAATGATGATGCCGAGAACCAGGCCGGCCACCATCGCGATAGTGCCATCCGATGCAATAAGCTCGCGCGCCTCCAGCTTGCCCTTAACTGTGCTCTGATAGTCCTCGAGCTTGTCGCCAACAGATGTGGTGCGCTCGCTAGCGTACTCCTCCAGCTCGCTAAACGTGCGCGAACGGACTCCGTCCTTATCGGGCTTAACGCCGGCGAAGAAGACCTTGAGCACATCGCGATCGATGCCGTCCTTCTTGGCAGCCTTCCAGGCCTCGTCGGTCACTGTGATGCGATACGTCTGCTCCTCTTTTTCGCGACGGAGCAGACCCTTCTTCTTGGTCTCGGTCGCTTCTTCCAGCTTGATCACGCGGTCGTCGGTGAGCTTCATAAGCGTGGCGATATATGCCTGATCGGGCACGTCGTTCCAGCTCATAAGAGCTGCAAGCACCGCGGGATGGTCGGCCGAGGGCACATCGCGGAAGTACTCGTCCTGGAAGAGCGGCTTGGGCTTGGGCCTGCGCAGCTTAAGCATCACGATCACACCGGTATAGGCAACCGCCACGACAACACACACCACGGCAATCGCGCCGGCAACCGCACGCGCGTGCTCACGGCGAGCGTTGGCCTCGTCGGCCCATTCCTTCTCTTCGCTCAGAATCGTCGACATGCGCTTTTCGCCCGAGACGGCAAGCTGCGGCACCCAGTCGCTGGGGAAGGCGATGCGTGCCTCGGCGAATTCGCCCTCATGCACGCAGGGAATGGTATAGGTGACCATGGGCTCGTCCGCATCGAGCGACACGTCGCCCGTCAGTGGGCCGTGGCCCCATGCGCGGAAGTTATCGCCCTTGACGGCAGCCGTCCCGGCAGCGGCATTTGCAAAGTAGACTTCCATCTCGACGTCATCGGAATCCGCCGACCAGCCGTCGCCGACGAATTTCCAGTAGAGCTCGGCGGTATCGGCCCAGTTCATAACCGCACCGGTCATGGAATAACTCACGTAGTAGATTGCGCTGTCGCCGCTCTCGTGAGGGCTGAACACCTTAATCTTTACGCCGTCGTCGGACTGTTCCACCGTGTAAACGCCGTCGTCGCCTTTATTTGCGCTGTCGACCTTGTTAAACGCAGTGTCGTCTTCCTCGACGCTCAGCACATTGACGACCACCGAGCCGCCTTGCTGGTTAGAGCCTGTATTGATATCCCAATACACGCCGTTAATGTCATCGTCGAAATCGAACTGGCGTCCCTCGACAACGGTCAGCGAGCCATCGGCCTCGACCGTGGCACCGATGTAGGTTTGGCTCATGGAGTAGCCGTCGGCGTGCGCGGCGGCAGGCAGCAGCAACAACGCAAGCGCGACGAGTGCGCAGACGGAAGCGAACCGCGCAAACAGGCGGCGCTGCCGACAGGGCTGGGCAACGGGGGCGTTCATAGGCACATCCTTTGTCTGTGGTACCAACAGCGTTATTGTCCCACGTTTACGGGCGCACATGACGAGCATCTAGGCCAGCGGAGTATTAAACAGGACAAAAGTTACGCCCGCGGCCGGCACCTGGGGACGTTCCTTATCTGCCGGCAATCTGGGACACTCCTTGGCATAGCCCGCTCCGGCAATAGATACCACTTCATAGCTCCATCACAGGTGTAGCGGCTTTGTGTGGGCGCGGCGTGAGCCGATTAAGCCGGCGAGCGAGGGGCATAAAGCAGTTGAGCGAAAATGGTTTGCCCCTTTGCCGTTCGCTCGAGGATCATGTCCCCCTTTTCCGCGGAAACCCCGGCAGTTGCGAAGAGCTGCCGGGGTTTCTGTCGTTTGAGGGCTAGATTGATTGACGACGATTAAGGTGCCGAGCCGGTGGTCCGGCACGCGCAACGCGCGGCCGCGGCAACTTGCGAGCATCGACGACGCCTCCCCTCACCTCACCCCGCGCTATACTCGTCCGCATGGATATCAACGCATGCAACATAGCAACGCCCGCCGTGGCCACGTCGACGGCGACCAACAGCAAGCTCGTCCCCGCCCCCGCGCCTGTCGTGGGCCGTTTTGCCCCGTCACCCTCGGGCCGCATGCACCTGGGCAACGTGTTCAGCTGCCTGTGCGCGTGGCTTTCGGCCCGCAGCCAGGGCGGCAGCATCGTGTTACGCATTGAGGACCTGGACGATCGCTGCAAGCGCCCCGAACTTGCCGCTCAATTGATTGACGACCTGGCCTGGCTGGGGCTGGAGTGGGACGAAGGCCCCTACTATCAGCACGACCGCCTAGACCTGTACGAGAGCGCCTTGCGCCGGCTGAAAGACGCCGGCCTCACCTATCCCTGCTTTTGCACACGCGCCGAGCTCCACGCCGCGAGTGCACCGCACGCGAGCGACGGCACGCCCATCTACCGTGGCGCCTGCCGAAGTCTTTCGGCCGAGGAGGTGGCCCGCCGCAGCGCCCTGCGCGCCCCGGCCACACGTCTGCGCGTGCCCACCGTCGACGACCTCGCAGACGACGTGATCGAATTTGTGGATCGCACGTACGGCGCCCAATGCGAGGCGCTCGCCACCGAGTGCGGCGACTTTTTGGTCCGCCGCAGCGACGGCGTATTTGCCTATCAGCTAGCCGTGGTGGTCGACGACGCCGCCATGGGCGTCACCGAGGTCGTGCGCGGATGCGACCTGCTGGGGTCCACGCCGCGCCAGATCTATCTGCAGCACCTGTTGGGACTGCCCACGCCGCACTACGCACATATTCCGCTGCTCATGGCACCGGACGGCCGCCGCCTTTCCAAACGAGACCGCGATCTGGACCTGGGCGAACTCCGCGCCCGCTTTGGCACGCCCGAAGCGCTGCTGGGCTGGCTCGCCGGGCAAACGGGCATCGCGCCGGACACCACGCCGCGCTCTGCCGAGCGGCTGGTCGAGCACTTTAGCTGGGACGTCATCCGCGCGCACCGAGAGAACATCACTGTAACGGCCGAGTAGCCAAATACACCCCACCCCTACGCAACATCCCAAGGCTGGAGTTCGTCGCCCAGGCGAACGATGCAGTCGTAGAGCACGGTATGGCGCTCGGCCGGGTTGGCATCACGATGAAAATGCCCGTAGTACCAGCGCTTGTAGTCCAAGCGATCTTCCAGCTCATCGAAAAACGCCGTAAGCCGATCAACGGCGGGGCAATTCCAGCCGGGCGCCGGATAAAGCGTGGGCGAAAGCATGCGCGTAGGGCAGGTGTGGGTGATCACGTAGTCGACCTTCCAGCCCACGCCGTCGAGCTTTGTCCGTGCCTCCTCAAAGTTGCGCTCGTCCGGCAGCTCCTGCGGCCACCAGCTGGAATAGGGAATGCGGTATTCCTTGTCCACGCTCGTGGCGCCGCCCATGGTAAAGACCGCTGAGCCGCCGAGCTCAAAAACCTCGCCGCGTGTCAGGCGCCGTATGGGCGAGGTGTCCGACAGGCGCTGCGTCAGCCCGCCGTGCCACAACTCCATGGGACGCTCCGCCCAATGGTCGAAACACTCGTGGTTGCCGTCGACGAACAGCACGGTATAGGGGCGCGACTCCAGCCAAGCGATGTCGGCACATTCCTCGGCAGAGAAATCCCACGGAAAGCCAAAGTCGCCGGCGACGATGAGATAGTCGTCGCTCGTCAGGCTATCCCCAAGCTCCCAGTCGCGCAGCTTTTGCATGTCGACCCCACCGTGAATGTCGCCCGTCACATAGACCGTCATTGGATCACCACTTCCCTCTTATAGGCTTCGAGATCGCGCTCGACCTGTTCGTCGTCCGTGGCGTTGACCCACCACGGCCACTTAACGCAACACACCGGCTCCTCGACCTGAGCAAACCACGACTTGAGCTCCTCTAGGCTCACCGGGGCGTAGCCGTTGGCGTCCACGCCCACGTCGTAGCGCAGCAGCCCCTGCCGAAGGTTGAACTTGTTGTACGCGCCGCCGCAACTGTGGATATGCCCGTGCAAATGCCAGCTGCCGTGCGACATGCCCTGCCAATCGGCCATGGGATAGTGGCTCAGCACGATTTTCTGACGGTCGATCTTGAGCACGCAAATGGGCGGCTCGACGATAAAGGCATCCGCCACCGCGGGCTGCGTCCAGTCTTTGTCGTGGTTGCCGGGCAGCAGATGGACGCACTTGCATGCAATGCTTTTGCGCAGCTCGTAGGCATCTTGGACCGTCATCTTAAAGCTAAAGTCGCCCAAAATGTAAAGCTCGTCATCCGCAGCGACCTTGCTATTAATGCTGGCGACCATGGCGTCGTTCATCTGTGCAACAGTTGACCAAGTCCTGTCGCAGAGCCGCAACATGTTCTCGTGCCCAAAGTGGGTATCGCTGGTAAACCAGATCATGGGGCCTCCTAACGCCCTTGCTCGGAATAACTGCTCGTCGTCTTGCCAAATCCGGCGGCGCACTGCTCTTCGATCGGCACGATATCTTGGTAGATAAGACGGTGCTTGTCATCGCGCCATTCATCGTCATGGTAATGGCCGAAGAACCAGGTGCGGTAGTCGAGCCGCCCGTCGAGCTCGCCCAAAAAGGCCTGCAGCGAATCATCGTAGAACTCGCGATTGCACTCCATGCACAGCTCATCCGCCAAATCGACCGGCGCCTCGTGAGTCACGACATAGTCGACCTTCCAGCCCACGCGATCGAGCGAGGCACGGCAATGGTTCATCTCGCCCTCGCTCGGCATTTCCTCGGGCCACCAAGTCTTCCCCTCCTGGCGCCACCGTCTGTCATGGCTCGCGGCGCCGCCCATGGCGAGCACGGTGCTCCCCGCAATGTCGAACACCTCGCCGCGCATCAGGTGCAGCACGTGCGGGCGAGCCTCGTGAACAAGGCCCCCATTCCACTCGCGCATCGGCAGTCCCGCCAGCAGATGGTGGTTCTCGTGATTGCCGTCGACAAAACACGTGGTCCAGAGCTTGGACTCAAACCAGTCAAGCCAGTATTTGTCGGTGTTCGAACCGCTCCATATAAAGCCAAAATCGCCGGCAACGATCACCACGTCATCGCGCGTCAGCGTTCGACCCAATGGCCAAGTGCGCGATGAGAAGCGGCTCGCCCCATACTCGGCAATACCGTGAACGTCTCCGGTAACGAAAATGGACATCAAGCAACACCTCCGCGCTGTGCGGCTCTGAACAAATCGATGGCAGAAATTACAGGCAGGCCCCGGTGTCTGCATCCCTTAGGGCTTACCCCTCGTTCTTCCATCCAAACGGGTCAAGCACCCAAAAAATCAAATCGAGTACGCCGCCGGTCATCATGGCGCCGGCAAGGGCCATGCAAACGTGCAGGGTACTGGCACTTCGGAGCGCGTCGAACGGCCCCAGAACAGCCAGCAGCGCAACCGCTACGCCGGCAAGGCACAGCGCAAGGCACGGCCCCGCGTCCTCGACACACTTCTTTGCGAGATGCTTGGCGTTGTCACTCATCGATATCGAACTCCTTAGAGGGTCGTTGTTCAGGTGCGTGCCGTCGCGGCAGAGCAGGGCGGCAGATTAAGTGTCGCATGTCGTGCGGACACGCATTAGTTACCCTACAAATAATTACATTTGATAGAATGTAGGGTAATTACTCAGAAGGGAGGCACCATGTCCGTCTTAGAAGATGTCCTAGAAGAGGAGTACGCGCGCTCGATCCGCCTCTTGGGCCTCATGGAACAGGAAATTGGCCTCCTTCCAAAAGGCAGCATCCGCATGCGAAACATAAAGGGCCGCGAATACTGTTACCTCAACTATCGAGTCGGAGACAAGGTCAAAAGTGACTATGTCCCTGCTGCAGAGGTTGATGAGCTGCGAGCCAAAATCGAACGTCGAAGGGCTCTTGTGACCGCCATCAGAGAACAGAAGCAATCTCAAAAGCAAATCATACGTGCGTTGGGAAGGGTACCGAATGCCGACTGAGCAGCAACAAGCTTTCTCAAAAGTACTTGACCTGGTCGAGGAAGCAGGATGCATAGACCACGTTGTCCTCATCGGGTCTTGGGCGGAATTTGCCTACAGAGAAGCCGATGTACTTCCAGGCTTTTGCCCAAATATCAAAACAATGGATGTCGACTTCCTCGTTCGAAACCTGCGACGCCCCAGTCCAGCGGCGCGCCTGACCGCCCTTGCAAAAGAACGAGGTTTCTTTGTCGAATCCGATCGCATGACCGGAACAACAAAGTTGCTAGATATCACCGGCCTTGAAGTTGAATTTCTCATCAGAAAAATGGGTGAGGGAAAAGAGCCTGCTCTCAAGACGAACATCGGGGTGACGGCCCAAGCGCTATGGCATATGGACATCATTCTGAAAAACACCATCAACGTTCGCTGTTTGAGCCACGTTGTAACCGTTCCGACACCCGAGGCTTATGCGATTCACAAGATGATAATCAATGGCGAACGGGGCAAAAAGGCCGAGAAGGACGCCCATGCCGTGGAAAACATGCTTCCGCTGCTAGACGAAGAAAAGCTAAATAAGATATTCAGCTCGCTATCTAAAAAAGAGAAAGCAAGGGTCCGCACGTTTGCAGAAACCTATAGCGTTGCAACGCGTATCTTGGAAATCGTCTAAACCACTGGTGGGCAACAGGCTGGGCAGGGTGTCTTGCCTCGTTTGAGCGCGGTCGCTAATGGCACGCTTGTTTTAACGGCGTTTTGAGGAAGGCTTTTGCATCCCGCAGAGCGGTGATAGATCTTGCCGCTCTTGGTGAGAATTACCTTGCTTTTTGAGGCATCCACGCCACATTGCCCCATCGGCGCAGTCATCTCTTGACGAGCTATCGCAGGTTCTCGGGACTCGCTTCTCGAAAAATCAGAACCGCGGAATCGATTGATGTAGCTGTCGAAACACCCATCGAACAGTAATCCCGTTGCCAGGCCCGCCATGAACCCACAGGCGATCGCGGCCTCTCCTCTAATTTGCATAGGTCCCTCCTTAATCAATCTCGAAGGTGAAAGTGGCGCGCACCGCAGAGCCCATACCCCAGTGGTGCGCGCCGAAAACAGCGAGCTTCCCCCGTCCCTAGTGGATTAGCTGACGGCGCTTATCGGACAGAAAGACACCGGCAGCCACCAGGACAGTGCCGCCGATCACGAAAGTCTCGCCCAGCAGCTCGGACGCATCGCCCGTGGCGGGCATCACCGTCTGCTGCGTCGCAATCTCGGTCTTTTCCACCGTATGTTTGGCCTGGTACGCCACCTGGGTGACAGGCTGGGCCTGCTCGCCATTCCCGCGATCGGCGGCCTCTTGGCGAGCGATCTCGGCGTTGAGCTCGGTAATAGCCTGGTCGAGCTCGGCCTTGGCGGCGGTGTAGTTAGCAAGCGCCTCCAAGTATGCCGGCGCCACGGCATCCGTCGCTGCCGCGGCGGCATCGAGCTCGGCCTTGGCGATCGCGGCGCGCTCAGCGGCATCGTGAGCCGCAGCAATCTTGGCGTTGAGTGCCTCATCTGCATCGTCAGCACTGCCGTTGACAATGGCTTCGGCCAGATTGATCCTGCGCAGGCGGGTGACCGCGGCGGCAGAAGCATCGCAGGCGGCAGCCGCATCCGTCACGGCATCGTCAGCCTCCACCACATCGTACTCGGCATCGCTCGCGGCCATCACCGCAGCATCGAGTGCGACATCGGCAGCGGCTTTGTCCTCAGCAGCCTTGGCAAGCGATGCTGCGGCATTCTTAAGCTGAGAGGCGCGGGCGGCGGCTGCATCAGACTTTGCCTGAGCCGTTGCCGCGACGGCGTCGGCATCGCTCGCAGCCTGCTGGGCCATATCGAGCTCCGCCTGAGCGGCAACAGCATCGATATCAGCCTGATCTGCATCGCCTTGGGCAACAGCAAGTTCAGCCTCCGCCTCGCGCTGATTGGCACGAGCGTCCTCGAGTGCAGACGACGCCGCATCAAACGCACGCTGAGCAGCAGCGATATCGGCTGAGTATGCCGCCAGCTCATTCTGGACCGCGGCAAGTGCGTCCTGCTTGTCACCGACACCGGCGCGAGCGGCGTCCAGTGCGCGCTTGGCAGCAGCCACCTTTCGCTTAGCAATGTCGAGCTCGCCAAACTTGGCGGCCACGGCATCCTGCGCTGCCGCAACAGCGGCGTTGGCAGCGCTCAAATCGGCGTGGGTATCGCTGACGGCACGCGCGGCGGCGTCAGCTGCAGCCTGCTTTTGCTCCAAGGCAGTCTGGGCCTCCGAGACCTTGTCAGCCGCGGCATCAACGGCAGTGGCAGCGCGCTCAACCCGAGCCTGCTTTGCTGCAACGGCCTGCGATGCTGCATTCGCCTTATTGCCGGCATCGTCAGCAACGCCCTGCGCCGCAGCAAGCTCCCTGCGTGCCGCATCCACGCCCTGCTCGAGATTTGCCAGAGAGTCGCACCACGCGTTCAACGCAGCCTCGTACTCAGCAACCGTCATCGGGTTGGCGTTATACGGCTCATACCATTGACCCGACATGGTGAATGTCTGCGCCTGCGTACTCCACCCATTCATCGTTCCGCGCGTGCAGACGCCCATGCCCGTCACGGTGTAATAGGGGTTGATCACGTTGACGTAATGGCCAACGGAACCATCCGGCCCATAGTGCTGCAGTACGTAGGCATCGATCTTGCGCTCATTTGCCATATAGAAATCGTAAGCAGCCTTTCCCGTAAGGCCCGTCGCGCCCAGCGAGGCGGCGGCAGCGTCAAAGTAGGCTTTCTCCTCCGTGACCCACTGCTTAAACGGGTCACTTCCATAATTCCACGCCACGTTTTCGCCCACATTAAACTGCTGAGCGTGCGCGACCTTCGTATCGGAGAAGTTCGCATCGGCAATGGCGGTCGCCATCATGGCATACGTCACCTTGAGCTCGCCCAGGCCAACGCTTGCGCGATACTCGTTGCACGCCTTGAGCCACACGATCGCCTGTTTCATATTAGCCAGACTCGTCGCGTCAACCTCCTCGCCCACCTTCGTTTTACCGACATATGTGCAGTTGAGAATGAGATTCGCCGCATCGTCGGCACCCACGCTCTTAAAGAACGCGATAGCACCCTGGCGGTAGTTCTCCGCCGATGCGTTTGCCGCTGCCTGCGCGGCGTCGAGCTTGGCCTGGGCCTGGGCCACAGCCTGATCGGCCTGCTGCTTCTGGGCCTTCGCCTGATCGAGCGCCTTGTCGGCAGCGCTCTTCTCGTCCTTGGCCGCCGAAAGCTTGGCTTGGGCATCGGCCAGCGCCGTAAGCGCAGATGCGTGATCGGTCTTCGCCTGGTCGACGGCGGCGTCGGCAGCAGTCTTGGCAGCAGTAGCGACATCCAGCTTGGCTTGGGCATCGGTCACAGCCTGCTGCTGAGCGGCGAGCGCCTGCTGAGCAGCCTGTACCTCGCCCTCGGCGTCAGCCACGGTCTGCTGGGCGGCAGAAAGCTCACCCTCACATTGCGACTGCGTGGCCTTGGCCATCGTCAACGCCTCGGACGCAGCGGTCACCTTTGCCTTGGCGGCCTCGTACTCTGGGCCCGCAGCGCCCTGCTCGGCTCGGTCCAGATCGGCCTTGGCCGCATCGTAGCTCGCCTGAGCGGCATCCGCGTTCGCATCTGCCGCTGCCTTTGCTTGCTGAGCTGCCGAAAGCTTGCCCTGCGCGTTCTGCTGCTTGGCAGCGGCGACAGCGGCAGCGGCCTGTGCATCCGAGAGCTTGGCCTGCGCATCAGCGGCCTGCTGCTTTGCCTGCTCCAAATCACTCGCGGCCTGCTCTGCGGCAGCCTGAGCGGCGGCCACGGCCTCGGGCGTGGCGTTGGATGCAGCAGCCTGTGCGGCCTCAAGTGCAGATTGGGCATCGTTGGATGCCTTCTGGGCGGCAGCCAGGGCTTCGTCCTTGTCCGTCAGGTTCTTCTTGGCGGCATCAAGCGCGGCTCGAGCGTCCTCAAGCGCCTTGACATCCGCATCGGCCTTGTCCTGCGCAGCGCCCATTTGCTTTTCCAGCTCGGTCGACGCGGCAGAAGCAGCAGCATCACTTGCGCCGCGGGCCGCGTCATAGGTGCCCTGAGCCTGCTGCTGGTTGGCGGCAGCGGCATCGTAGGGAGCGGCAGCCGCTTCCAGATCGGTCTTAGCGGCAGCAGCCTTGGCACGCGCCGCATCAACTGCAGCCTGCAGGTCGGCGACTTTCTGAGCCGCGGACACAGCGCCCGCGCCAGCACTGGCGGCCGCAGCGCTCGTCAGCGGCGACATCACCGCAGCCGTTGCACCCGCAGCGCCAACGCCGCCCGCATCCTGCGCCGCCGCAGCCAGGGGCGACAGCAGCGAGCCGCCCGTCATGGCAAACGTCGCCGCAGCTACCGTCGCCACGCGTCCAGCTGCCTTGGCCTTACCCAAAGCCTTGCCGTTAATGCCCTTGTTCATGTTCTTGCTCATTGCCGATTCCTTCCCACGGTGAGCCGTTGTTTGACACAGATAGTCGATCCAAACTGCCCCGCTAAAAAGAGGTGATAGCGGGGTAATGAAAATGGAGGGGTTGAGGGTCGGGAGGCCCAGCACTACAAAATGCCAAGTTCCCGTTCGCATTCGCGCTCAATGTCCTTCTGATACTCAAGTTCCTCGCTGCTCAGCATCACGCCGTTCCATTCGTTCCAGAAGTTCTGCCCATTAGAGCTGGAATAGCAGACGCAGATATGCTTGAGATCAATTGACTCGATATTGTCGTTGTTAAAGAGGGGATTACTGGTATTCACGCTACTTGTCCAATCAACATAAACTCTAATTGCTGTGCTCGGTCTCTCTGAGACCCCATCTCATACGCTATGACTGTAGTATATGCACTCTGTTTGTATGTTGCAAGAACATTTTTATTTTTCTAGCGCATATAACGAATCTGCCTCTTCACGAACAAATACCAGACCCCCCGCCGCGCCCTCACGCGCGGCATATTCGTTGAGATACTTCACCGGAATCGGCCACCTGGAGGGAGCCCCGTGGCGCGAAAGCCCCACATTGACCAGCTGAACCAGCAGCTCGGACAGATCGTCGCCTTCGAGCACCTCAACCGAGTGCACATGAATCGCCGTTGCCAGATCCTCCTTGGTGCCGTTGTTGACGCCCACAAAGTAGCAGGTCAGCCCTGCGCGTTTGAACGTTCCAATGCCGTAATAGGGCGAGTTGTAGCTCTCGAAAAACTCCTTTTTACGACCCGCCTTACCCGTAAGCTGGTAATCGCGCACCAAGGTCAAAAAATTGTTGGAGAAGGTCGTCAAACCCGTGTCCCGCACGCGTGCAGACATAGATCGTTCGCCTGCCCGCACATCAAAGATATAGGCGTCCTTGTCGAGCTTGCCGTCCGCCGTCAGCAGCTCAAGCTCCATCTCGTCCACGGGACCGTCCTCGATGGGATGCGAGGTGTAGTCCATGGCCCCGTCCGCACCAATCGTCAGCGTTGCAAGGCGCTCATCCAGCTCAATCTTGTCCTTATCCTTACGCGGGACATTGACCACACCGCAGACCGTCACCGATCCTATGCCAAAAGACCCCAAGTCAAACGCCCCCACCCGGCCGTCGGCAACATCCTGCTTAACCAGCAACTCTTTGAGCATGGCACCCAGGATCCCCTCCTGTACGCCGCGCACCTTTGCATTCGACGTCGCCTTAAACAGCGGCCCGCACACGTCCGGCGTCACATGCTGCTCCACCACGCCAGCGTGCAGGGCATAGCCATCGTTCTCGATGACCTCGTTAGGCACAACAATCAGGTTCCACGCCTGCGGATCCACATCCTTTCCGCCACACGATGCGCACACGCCCCACGAGGAATCGTTGAGTCGATCGACCAGCTTGCGCGCCATCCCATCAAGCCCGTCACTCGCAAACGACACCACAACCCGCTGCCCCACCGCGCGCGCCGCAACCACACGGGCATATCGCTCGCTTTTCAAAACCTCGTAGAAGCTCTTGCGCGGATACTCCCTGAGCGACACCCGGGCAAAGTCGCCGTACCGGCGCTCAAGGATCTGCAGCTCTCGGTACAAGATCCCCTTCTTGGTATAGGCGACCTTTTCCGCCTGGGACGAAAACGTAAGATCACGGCGCTTGGACGGCTTATCGCCTTTGGCGCGGCGCAGGATGTACTCGTCACGTTGCCCGTGAGCCAACACCACAGAGGCAACAGGTGACAGTCTGTAGCCCACCTGGCTGTTGATCTTCTCGAGCTCTTTCTGGTCGCCCGCCGCACGACTGATGAGCACCCGTCGCTTGGTAAACGTTCGAATCTTTAGCTCGAAGGTACAATCCTCGTTGATAACGGTCTCGACCGTCTCGATCTTGGCAGGACCCGTTCCAGCCTCCTCGACGGCATCGCGACGAGCGCCCTTGGCGCTGATGACATACAAGTGCCCCGTGTCGTTGGGAACCTCATCCTCAATCCCCTCAAACTGCGAACACGAGTTGAACAGCAGGCGCAGCGCGACATAATCTTCCAGCTCGTTCCAATAAGTTTTAATCGGGACCATTTGCTCATGGTCGAGCGAGGCGTTAAGGTCACCCGTCTGTGCACCCGCCTTGACCATCAGAAAAACCCGGTTGTCCTCGAGCTGCGTAAGCGCTACGACCTTGCCCGTCTGGCACACATCGGCCATAAAGTTTGCCACGGCATGCTTGCCCGCATCGCCGACGTTGCACCAAAAGACCGAGTAACGCTCCTCGGCAGCCGCCGCATCGAGCTGCAACACGAGCTCGGATACGGCGATGTCTCCCAGACCGCACGGCTGGCTATGCTTCGATTGCACGGCCGATCGCCTCCATCATCTCCAGGCTGATTGCTCCATCAGCTGCCATATAGGGGAAGGAGAACACCATCCCCTCGTCGTCGATTGGCTTTTGGCGGAGCCCCAGCGCCGCTTCATCGGCCAACACATTGACGATCAACAGGCGCTTCGCCCCAACTTTTTGAGCCTTGGCCTTAAAGCGCTCGGCGTCCGTGGTCTCGCCGCCGTTGCGCCTGTAGGCCTCATAGGCGCCGATACGGTAGTGCTTAAAGTCAATCCACACCCCGGTCTTGTTGCCGGCGGCATCGAGCACCTCAAAATCGCCGCCCGTCTCGGCATGGGCAGCATCACCACGAGCAAGCGAATAGCGCCCGTCGTAATACGCCTCGAAGATGGCCCTACCGGCAGACTCTCCCAGTTCTCCCAGGTACACCGCCTGGAACATGTAGGGCGTCATGTGCACCGTCGCCGCCGGCTGCAGCGTCGCGGGCACCCCGTCGCGCGACCAGCGCTCGCGCACTTCACGAATCGAGAGCAGCTCGGGCACGCGGGCAGCTGCCTGGCTTACCTGGCGAACTTTCGCACCCTTAAGGCCCTCGTTATAGCGGCAGCACTCCTCCAGACGGGCAGCAATCTGCTCGACAGGCTCGCCATCGTAGTTGGGAAATTCAAAGTGCGGCACCTTGCACGCACCGCCTTCTGCATACGCATAACCGCTCGTGGCATACGGCATACGCAACGCGGTGCTTCGGCGCGCCGGATAGCTCGCGAGATCCTCCCACGGCAGGCAAAAATGATGCAGATAGAAGTCGCGCTCATCGTCAAAGGCGGCAAGATCCTCCATCCCAGCATTAAGCGAAGTGACTTTCCATGCCAACTTCTCATGCTTTTGCCGGGCAAGATTGTTCTTAAAGGCGGCAAGATTCTGCTGCTTATCGGCAGCGTGGTCTTTATCATCCGCCATATGATTGTTAGCAGCTGAGCAAGCACCAACCACTTGCTCAAGCTCGTAGCCCATCGGCAAATCATGTAAGAAGGAGAAGTTGCAATCGTTCGCAATTTCGCGATCGAGCATCACCTGTACGCGGGGCATCTTTACGCTCGTGCGCATCAGGCGGCCCACGGCCTGCGCCACAATGCGAGCACCTTCGACCTGATAAGAGAGGGTATTGCGAACCGGAAGATTCCGTTTGGTGCCAGACAGCAGCAGCCGTACGTTATGACGCTTTTCGGTAAACGGGACCTCTCCACGCGCCACCAGCTCTTCCTGTTCAACCACACCTGTCAACGCCTGCTGAACAAACGTCGCCGAGCTAATCTCGACTTCCGACGTCAGACGGCTCGTAGGCGACTCAATGTACAGAAAGTCCAGGTCCATCTTGGGACGGCGGTCGGCATCCTCGAAGCCGCAATCAACCTGTCGCACCGTGCGACACAAACTTTCCGGTACCTTGTATTTAAGATTCTTGGAAAAGCCGCCGGCCGACAAATTGATGAACATCAGGGTTGGCCGGCCCATCTCGAGACGGTTTCGAGCGTCGCCCCAACCGATATCCCATTCTGCAGCGTTAAAGCACGGCACCATACCCTTGGCCTCCTTGAGCGACTCCTCGTACGACGCCTCGGGGCACTTAACGTTCCGAATCACCAGCTCGGCAACGATTTCTCGGGCAAGGTCCAGCGCCAAGCTATTAAAATCGCCATGGTTTCCCATGTGGCGCGTCGTAAAGATGGCCCCCGCCTGCTTCTCACTGCGCGCCACGCCACGCGCCCACGCGCTCACGGCAACGAGTGTCTTGCTTAGACGCTTCAATTCAAACTCGATGCTCTTGACGTCGCTTGTGCCCACCCTGTCGGCGATCTTTAAACGCAGACGCACCGCAAGCCCTTCACTTACGCCGACCTGGTCAAAAAACTCCATCACGCGCTCGTACGTCTCGTCGGGCGATACGATGGCCCCACCAAAGGCGCCGCCGGCCAACGCAGCCATACCGGCAAGATTCTTGTCTTCGTCAACCCAAGCAACGTCAACGTCGTACGTCTTTGCCGCCTGCTTGTTAAACAGCTTGGTCTGTCGCACGATCTCTTGGTTGAGCTCGCCGATCCACGCATCCTTACGAACCACGCCGTGAACCTCGTCGAGGTAATCCAGGTTATAGTTCTTTACGGTCGATGCGCTCCAAGTTGCGCTCATGCACACGCAGGGTGCCTTGGCAGCAATGGAGGCCAAGTACGCCTCGGGCATGCGCTCAATGCCATGGCTGGTTAGGTGCGTGGTAAACATGTGGTCGAGCGTGGTTTCCATCACCAGGTAGCCGACGCCGCGCGCATACATCGAGTCATCGGCTGCATCAATATCGTCGTTCTTACGGTTCTTAAAGAACAGCGCCATCATCAACGAATCCCAAAAATACTTCTCGTTGGTCTGATCGTTCCTAATGCCCAGCGCATCGATGATGTTCTTGCGCGAAAGATCGTCTTTGTACGAAATGCTGCCGTAATACAGGCTGTCCATAAGCGCAGCGCAGCGGCCGAGATGACCCACCACCATCCTGACGATACCGCGAGCTCGGCGCACCGCCTTGTTGACTGTTGGCTGTCCATTCGCCCCATGAGCCGTAATCATATTGTGGGTACCGTTCTCATTGAGCTTGTAACGCAACGGGTTTATCGAGTTGTCACCCACCGAGATATCGTCACTGCCAAACAGATGTCGACCGAAGAGTTGCCCTTCTTTCGCCTCATCAGACAGCGCAAAAGGCAGACGTAGCTTCATCTCCTTAATGCAAGAGGCAAGCGCCTTTTGAATATTCTCGGCATCCTTTGCGATTTCTTCGGCAGCTTCCTCTACGCTCGCTCGCGAAACCCTGTTCCTCTCGGCATTCGACCCCTTGTGATCACCCGACGTGGAAGCGTGCGTGTAGACCGCCATCCATTGGTCTCGATTTCCTAGCAGCAAGGGGTCCACCACGCCGCCGTTAAAATGACGATCAAGGATGCGCAGCACCTCATCCGGCTGAAACGTCACGGGGTCGTCCGTCAGCGTCGACAGCATATCGGACTTCATATGATCGATTTCGTCAAAGATAAACATGCTCTTCTCGGCGGCTGACGCATTAAAAAGCACAACTCTCGCACCGGTCACCGTATCAATTGTGTTGACGAGCTTTTGAGGCGTGCACGCAATCACATGTGGCATGCTCTCGTCGTTGAGTAGCGCAGATGGCCAAATCTGAGGGATTATCTCCATGCCACGCGTGATGTTTTTAAGCTCGCAACTCACTGCCCAACGCAGGCTCGCATCAGCTAACGACAGCTTGTCCCGCAGGCTGGGGGTCAGACGATCGACAACACTTCCCAGGCGTCTCCTTGTGTCAAGGATGCCCAAAAGGTCATCGGCGACCTCCATAGCGTTACGCCATGCCCGCTTAATGACGCGATAAGAGTTCTCGTCATCTGCTTCGATGGGACACGGAATTTTGCGCACACCCACGGCACCCTTGCCGCGGGTTGCCTCGATCCAATGCAGGATGTTCTCGCCCGCGCGCGGAAGATCGAACACCATGCGCGCCGCATCTTTGGAATCCATACCCTGATCAACCAGCAGTTGGCGCACGTTTGCAACATAGTTGTCGCGGTTGTCCTTGCCCGGCACCACAAACACCAAGGTACGGCGGCCGGGGCATTTGTTAAAACACCCCGACTCATCCCAGCCGCCGGCAATCAGGTCGGCCGTGACCTGCTCGGCCGTGTAGTTTTTACCCGAGCCCGTCGTGGCGCCCAAAAAGTACAGGCCGTTGTTGTCCTGGTCCTTGGCGCCGTCCTGGTCCTGGGGGACAAACAGCGCGCGCTCAAAAAAATCGCGCATCGCCTTTTGGCGCGCAAGATAGGGAGCAAGCTCCTTGTCGCTCTCAGACGATGGGTTCGATTGACAGTTGAGTTCCCACGTAGCCATGGTCAAACCTCCGATTTAGTTGTTGCATGTTTTGGATACCATCCCGTGCGGACAAAACTCGCGCAGGGCGGTTGAGGTGGCGGCATCCATACCGTCCGAGAAAAGGAAAGAAGGAAAGAGGGACAGCCGGAGATTACTCGCACGAAGCGAGCAGCTTCTTAAGATCGCACTCCAATGCCTCACGCTCTTCAACGTCGATCACTGCAAGGGCGACACGCATCAGGGACACCTCGCACGGAGACTCGCTTGCACAGTTATCTCCCAAAGACCCCCGAAGCATGACCGTGCATGTTCCCGGGCAAGCGGAACAGGAGCGCTATGCCCAAGAGTACGAAGCAAAACAGCGCGCCTACGAGGACGCCCTTAAGCAGGCGGAACATTACGCCGCGAGCAAGGAAACGATGTAGCGACTAGGGTCAGTAGGCTGTCCGGTCTTTTCCGACAGCCTACCGATCAGGCGCGCCGTTCAATGCAGCGGCCAGAGATTCTCATCAGACTTCGAACTGGCCCTGGCCGCCTCTTCGTTCTCAATCAAATTCCTGACCGCTGTATAGGCGTCATACGTAGCGTCTTCGATCTTATCCAGGGCTTCTGGATCATGCACGCACCCGCCCTCCTGGAGTTTCTGGATCAAAAACCAGGCAGCAGTGAGCAAGTTGTCGACATCCTCAACATCCAGCTGATCAATCGAATACGCGCTATCGTCGAGTCCCACCAAATATGAACTGGCGACGCGGATGGCCTTACTTACATATGGCTCAAGATCGTATTGAGGATAACGGGCATCGAGAGCCGTTAACGGATCGGTCGGCTCAACCCAATAGAGCATCGTTGCGCTCTCGCGCTTCTCCAGCGGGTACTGCTCGACCGCTTTTTCCCAGCTTACATACCAAGGATTGTCGTCATCCTCTGCAAGCGATTTGCAGTAATAAAGTGCCGTAGCAGCACTTGCGCAAGAATAGTAATGGCGCGCCCTGCTCTTCTTGAACTCATCGTTCAGCTCATCGTTGTAAAACAGCTCCGCCTCCATGACCAGGAACGGACCGTCCTCATCCGTAATGCTCATGGGATTGTTGTTGCGCTCATAGTCCGGATACATTTTGTCTCCAATCAATCGTTCGGACACATTAACAAGCAATATCGAAACCGCGCTCACGCGGAGAGTTGTCGTCCTCGATCCATTCGAGCCCGACGTACTCATCGACCCCCGCATCGGGGACTGACGACCATCTGAACTCGAAACCAAGCTGGTCAAGCTCATCGGCTCGCTCACGGATCACTCCGTAAGCATCCAACGCATTCTCAAAATCCTCCGAAGACGCGTAGCCGCGCTCGCACTGCTTGCGCATCTGACGCAAGCGGCCCATGGCGGCAGCGACAATCTCGCGAAGAGCGATAACCTCGCGCTCGCATACATCGATGTTTCCTTCGTTGAGCCTGATGCGATCGGACATAACGGCCTCCCTGGTTTTAAGCCTTTTCGCTTGACTCCATTGAACAGCCGCAAACAGCCGCGTATTATGACTTTTATCGCGTTTTAAATTTTGGCTGTTTGGAGCATCAATGCTTGAGTCCGAAAAAGAACCATTTAACTGGAGTTTTGAGCCCGGCTTTCTTCGCTCCCCCGTCAATCCCCGTATGCTACTTCTTAACAGGACGCCAGAGATTGATTGTGACAGCGACGGAAACGCATCCGGCAACGCAAGCGCATGGAGCCTCGTCTCCATAGCCAACGACCTATTGCGCGTTGACTTAAGCTCGCTTTTCAACGAAATCGGGGACAAATATTCAGAGCGAGCAAACCAGCGCTTTTATATCGATTTGCAGAACGCCATTCGCCAGTCCTCTGCCGCTCCCCACCGTACACAACACACTTCGATGGACTGCGCAGCCGAGCCAGACCATGATGACTGGCTCGATCCAGACGATTCCAACCAAGAGTCCGCACAAGCAGAATTGAACGAAGCTGAGGTTGAAGCTAGCCTTCAAAAACAAAAGGAGCGCGACCTCGATTTCTTTGCTTCGATATTCGATAAAGCCATTACGCGCCATGCACACGGAGAGATTTCCGGCATGGCCAGATATCTCCTTGAAAATGTCTGCAGACAGTGCGTCATGAACGTCACGGCGATTCCCGACTATCGCTATTACAGCTGCTGGATGAACAACAACGCTATTGAGTGCAACGAAATCAACCGCCTGTACCGCGCGGTGATTACAACATCAGGCCAGCTCAACAAGCAAGAAATGGCGTCTCTCTTCAGCTCCTATCTCCAGCTCAAGTCGAACGACATGATCATTAAGACTGCCAACGGCGAGACCGATCTAACAGCACCGGCGCCGTATGACCGCGACAATCCTATATACAGCTTTCCCAAGGCGAAATCTCAGATAGAAACAGCTTGCGTCTGCACCAATACCGATCTCTTTCGGGCGCTTCTCATTGTTTTTTATCAGGAATGTCTGGAGCTTGCCCCGCTGCTTAAAAGCACCGAGGCACCTAGCCTTCTCGCGCAAAACGAAGAGTTTTTCCCAGCCGCCATCAAAACAAGCGACCCGCGACAATTTCGATTATTCGATGAGCGGCTGCCAGCAATCATCCGCTTTGGCGACGCTTTTGCATGTGCAGCCAAAAAGCACCTACCCGGAAACGAAACGGCTCAAAAGCTCGAAGAGCATTTGAGCGATATAAAGCGCATGAATAGCGCCCCCTTTATGCAGGCGTTTCGTAACAACCATCTCGAGGCTATGCGCGAGAACCACATCTTCGCAAATGGAGACTTCCATACATATGCAGAGATTAACGACCAGGAAAACCTCAATAGGCTCGTAAGGCTTCAAGCCGTTATCGCAAAAGCGGGAGAGCTCTACTTCACCGAAAAGGAATGGTCCTTTGCCAGTCTATATGCCCGCATCCTCCACGAGCTGCTGCTGTGCGGCATTATGCCGATTACATGCCAAACCTGCGGTTCGCTCTTTTTTCCAACCGGCCCTAACAGCAAGTACTGCGATCGATATAACGCGAAAACCAAGCTCTATTGCAACCCGCGCTTTAACGCCAAGAAGCATCTTGGTCGCAAATCACCCCGCGACGTCGCGCTCAATATACGGAGAAAAGCTGATACGGCATATAGCAAAGGCTTAACGGATTGTGCCCACTATTTTGATCACCTTAGCAATTTTGTTCTCGATGGTCTTGGCCCAGCATACCAAGCGAGTAGCCTTATTTCCGACGAGCTCTATGCAGCGTGGCTGTCCATCGTCAACCAACCCAATTGCAAGTCAGAAATCAGGCGACCAGATAGGAACGATTTTCCATACTCCGTACTGTGGTACGGGCATATCGTCGACGGCAATCGATATACACAGATCGATTTTCTCGAGGCTGAATACCCAGCCTTATTTGAGCGTTTGAATTGCCTTGTCAGCAACCCGCGACCAAGATGCAGGCTGGACTATCTAGAGCCCATCGAACATCCGTATAGCTCCTGGTACATTAGACTGCACGAACTACTCGAAATTATTACACAGCTCAATGCTACCGCTCAAAATTCCAAACCAATTCCCCTGCTTGGAATCGATGGACCCGAATATGTCCTTTGCGGAGTAGAGGCCAAAACCGCACGTGGGCAACATGATTCACACGTCTACAGTACAGGCACGGTCAGGGGCATCAACTTGACCGTATACGAGAAGTGGTACGAGCCAGCCACGTGTGGCCAACCTTAATTCAAACAGTCACCAAATGGAGTGCGGGATACACGCTCTCAGAGCTTGTCCTCACAAAAGCAGACAATGTCTCGGAAACGCATGGAGTTTTGGAGGGCGCAATAAAACCTAAACCACTCAGAATTAGAACCACAACGAAAGCTATTGTCAGCACCCAGGAGGAGATGGGGCCGAACGAAAAGGGTTCATTACGGGGGTGTCCCAGATAGAACGGCACTCATTATCATCGAAGAACAATATGCAGCCGGTCGCTTGTAGTGCCAAAACCACATTTATGGCTGGATACAGAGCGAGGAATTCTTATAGAGATGCAAACCTTAACTATTAAACGTACGAGAAGAAATAAACTAGTTTGTTTGATTTACTTGACTGCTTCAGAGGAAACGATATGGGACGGAGATGTGCATGGCCTACCGCGCGATTGATCTTTTTGCTGGCATTGGCGGCATACGGCTCGGTTTTGACCAGGCTTTCGGCTCCGATATCAAAACAGTTTTTGTTAGCGAGTTCGATAAGGCCGCAACGAAAACTTATTCGGCAAATTTCGCTTCCCCCCGCAAGATCCATGGAGACATCACGCAAATAGAAGCCTCCGACATCCCGAATTTCGATATATGCTTAGCGGGCTTTCCGTGCCAAGCCTTTTCCCTGGCAGGCCAGAGAAAAGGCTTCGAAGACGACTATAAGGGCATGTCAAGGGGTACGTTATTTTTCGACGTTGCCCGTATTTGCGATGCACATAAACCCAAGGTTATCTTTTGCGAGAACGTTAAGGGTTTACCCATCCACAAGAAGGGGGAAACATTTCGAGTTATCTTAGGGACGCTCGAGCAAATGGGATACAAACCCTTCTACAAGATTCTAAATTCAAAGAATTTTGGTGTCCCTCAAAATCGCGAACGCATTTACATCGTCGCCTTTAGGAACGATATTGCGCCAAATGAGTTCATCTTCCCCGAAGGAACGGGCGGCAGCAAGGTCTTGGCAGACATACTCGATCCAGCTCCGATATCTTCAAAGTACTATATTTCTGATGTCTATCTAGAAACGCTGAGGAAACACCGAGCAAGACATGAGGCGTTGGGTCATGGCTTTGGCTACGAAGTGAGGCCACTCGACGGCATTGCAGGAGCAATTGTGTGTGGAGGAATGGGGCGCGAACGCAACCTGATTGTTGACAGCCGTCCCCACTCAAAGAAGCCAGTTACCCATATCAAGGGAAGCATTAATGATGAGGATATCCGAAAGCTGACACCCAGAGAGTGGAGCCGCCTTCAGGGATTCCCAGATGATTTCAAGCTAGAACTTGCTGACACGCATCTGTACAAACAATTCGGCAATTCCGTTACGGTCCCCGTCATTAAGGCTATCGCGAAGAGTATAAAAGAGGTTCTAGACCAATAACATCCGATTCAATTATTGATTAAGGTCTCATTCTGCCCATATCAACCGTTGGTAAGTTTACAAGGGACGCCTGACTCGCTGCACGTAGCGAGCCAGGCGCACGCTAACCGAAAGCCCTCGAACCTCAACTCAGTTTTATCACAGTGACGAGCAAAGAAGGGCTAGCTAAACGCAGCACAATCAGAGCCCTCGGATTCATGTAGCTCCTGGACCAATGACCTAATCAATGCGTCGCGCTCATAGCTTTCTTCTATTCTCGCCACGCGTTTGTTCTTTCCAGAGTATTCTTTCTTATTGTAGCGAACGCAGCAATTAAGGGTATAAATCCAAGCTCCGTCTTCCCTTTGCACGATCGCTCCCGTGTCTGAATGTCGATCAGTGCTTGGCGTATCCCAACTGGCGTGGAGGAGCAAATAGTCCGCAAATTCGCGCAGCTGAGATACTTGATAGGAGAGGACTTCTCCGTCGTCAGTCGCGAGCAGGTAGCCGTCGACTTGAACCGGCCCTCGCCAAGGTTTGCCTGGAGTGAGCTTCAGAACTGTTCCCAAAAGATACTGTCTGATTGCATCACCATAATCATCTTTCTCAATCGCTAACGGATTGCGCTGAACCAAATCGGCAATGGAATCAATCACGTACTTGCCCCGGTTCAATTGTCCATAGATGAATGCCATTCCGATTATTTCTGGAGCCTCCCAATGACACCTAAGAAGATTTCGTTTAAAAATATCGCTGCGAATATGAGGGGTGGGCGAGTTGCAGACGCCGAGAATGTACTGTGTTTTTTCCACGATTTTGGATTTAGCCGATTCGGCAATTATCTCGCAATCCTCTGCATTCAAACGATCAAAGTTCTTTAACTCATAATCGATATAGCTATGCCCGCTTGCATTCGCCAAAGACGGCTTTGAGCCAATAAGCGTCTTAATTGAATAGAGCCTCGGTACCGTCGATGCAAGAAAACCGTCACGAACAATCGCAATTAAATCCGCCTTCTCATTTGAACCAGCCTTCAGACTCTCGCAGCCAATCCGCTTTAGCAGTTCTTGCTCGGGATGGCTCGCAGGAGGCCCTTGCTTCTGAATCCTTTCAAAAAGGGAGCAAGCCGCCTCTTTAAATATCGATTTATCGAAAGTCCCGATGACTACGCCATCCTTTTTCACCACAACATCATGCTCGTGAATTACAAAGATGTTCTTCGCTCCACTGGTCTCCGTTCTCAAAACGGCCAGAACGACGTTCGGTTCGTTAAGCAGCTTCTCTCCATGAATATTCGCATTGTACAAGCGGTTTCCAGCGAGAAACCAAAGGAGCGTAAAGGCTTCTCCCCATTCTCCCTTATTGCCTCGCCATTCATTCTTTTCCATGTCACCCCTCCTAATGGAAGAAGTTGATAACAGTTCCAATGATATCAACGAACATTTTATTGGACAGACCTGATTCTTGCTCTGCCGCTAAAGCCAAAACAGAAGCCAATGCTTTATTAAGGATTACATACGGTGCATGCGTCGCCACAAAGTGCGCTTGCGTAGAAACGTTGCCTATGGGGCGGTCGCGCAACCTCCCTCGCCTCTGAACCTAAGTGAGTAGACTTTTTCAAAACCCTCGAGCACACACCGCGGTCTTGCCATTTAAAGTGCAGGTCACAAAGTCGTTGCCTTTCCGTGTGGTCGGATAACCTCAAAAAGTCGACTCACTTAACAAAGGAATCGCCCGTCAGGGCCTAGATAGGCGCTTCTAAAGCCGCATTTTGATACGGATTGCGCCCAAAATAGGACCCAGTGCCCTACAGCGCCTTCTTGCTGGGTGCAACCACCTCGTCCACCAGGCCCAGCTCCAGAGCGCGCTTGGCATTGCACCAGCAGTCGCGCTCGGTAAGCTCATGGAACTCCTGGGCGCTCAGGTTGCCGTGCTCGGCCAGCAGCTCGTCCAGCTCGGCGCGCATGGCTGCCGTATGCTGCGCCACGATCTCGATATCGGTCTGCTGCGCCATGCCCGTGCCGCCCATTAGCTGGTGGATGAGCACCTGCGTGTGGCGGTACACCTGGCGGTGGTCGCCGCAGGCCAGGATCACTGCGGCCATCGAGGCCACGACGCCCTCGCCCACCGTGATCACGGGGCAGTCGAGCGACTGCATGGTGTCGATGAGCGCCAGCCCCGCCGTAACGCTGCCGCCCGGGCTATTGATGATGAGGGTAATGGGCTCGGTTGCGCCTTGATGTTCCAGCACTAGCATGGACTTGATGAGGCCGTTGCAGGTCACATCGTTGACCTCGCCCTCCAGCAGCAGCACGCGGCTGTTAAGCAGCTCGCTTGCCATGTCGACGGCGGCAACGCGGCCGTCCTTGGACTTCTTGATGATGCTGGGCTCACGATACATAACGGACATGGCAATTCCCTTCTAAACGAAATCGGTAAGGAGGCAAAAACTGGACCGCACGGCTTACGGCTAACGGAAGCCGTGCGACAAAACATGCAAGATGGGATACACAAAGCTGCAGGGACTAATCCCTTAGCCACTTAGCTGCATTGGGATGGTCGGCGCAAAAGTACTTCTTGGCGCGGAAGGGACGCATGCCGGTCACCTTGACCAGGCAATCGGTGCGAGGCATAAGCCCAACCTCGCCTGGGGTCATCACGCAGCCGCGCACATCTACGGCAGTGCGCTCGGCGCCCACGTACTTGGTGCCCAAAACCGACTCGCCACACAGTTCGCTTATGTAGTTCTGCGTCGCGATGTTGCTGCCGCCACCCATATAGACCAAGCTATCGCAGTTATCGAGAATGGTAAGCGCCGTGGATTTGCCGTACACGGCATCGAGCTGGCTCAACGACTGCGCGCACATCAAAAAGCTAATGCCACGGCTGCGCACGGTCGCAATGCTGCGCTCAAAATCGGGAATGCGGCCAACATTGGGGAACTCATCGAGCACAAACTGCACGCGACGCTGCAAATGGCCGCTGGGACTGGCATCGGCACGGCGCTGGGCCAGGTTAAACAGCTGCTTAAGGGCAACGTTCGCTAGCCACGCATTGGTCGAGTCGTTGTCGCTCACCTTAAGATCGATTACGCGCTTGCCCTCGTCGATACGGTCAAGGCGCATCTCATCTTTCTCGTAGATGCGCATGAGCTGGGGAGTCTTAAGCCGCGAGATGGTCGCATTGAGTGTGATCAGGATACTCTTAAGCGTCCTATCGGCTGCCCCGCGAAAATCGCGATACTGCTCAACGCCGTACAGCTCCGCGTTCGCTGACTCATACTTGCCAAGAAATTCCTTGGACTCCACCTGCTCCACAAGATAGTCCAACGGGAATCGGCCCTCGCCATCTCCCGTAACTTTGATGAGCCCAGCCAGCTTAAAGACGTTGTTCATCTTTAGATAGCGGCGCGGAGCTGCGGGGTCCCCACTCGGCGCAAGTGTGCCGGCAAGGCACTCCAAGAGGAACAGGATTCCAACAATCGCCCGGAGCAGCAGATCGTTCGCGTTGTCCCAAAACGGATCGGCCCTAAAGCTACGCCTGTTAGGATCGACCCCTTCCATGATTGACGCCACCGTGGTGGGGATATCCTCGACATCCATCACGTAGCGCAAGGGATCGTACCCGGATGACTGCTCGGGATTGATGGTGTCCAGAACCGTCACCTCGTAGCCGTCCTCTTCAAAGCCCTTCCCCGTACGGCGCAGCAGCTCGCCCTTGGTGTCTGTGACCACATAGCAGCACTCGTGGTGATTGAGCAGGTTGGGCAAAATGAAACTCGCCGTTTTGCCGCTGCCGGTACCTCCAAAGGCAAAGACATTGTTGGACACACTCGTCTCCCAATGCTTGTCGTCCTCGTAAAACGCCACCGTGGCACCCTTAGCCAGGATCACATCGCGCTGCTCATCGCCAGACGACAGCGCCTGCATCTCCTCCTTAGTCGCCCACTTCTTGGTCTGATACTCCGTTTGCTGCGCTGCCTCGTAGCCGAACATCTTGATGACTGACATTCACAGCCCCTTTCTTGTCGATAATTCTGCTTAGTTGCTAGGAAATACGGTCGACGCCTACGCCCTCCTTGGGGCTCGTCGCACACGGCAACTTGACCGCGCCGTCAATCAGGCGCTCGGTTTGCGCCACATAGCTCTCGCGCGCCGCGGTTGAGACCGACCCGTCGCGCAGATACGCAAGCAACGACTCGATCATCAGCTTATCGAGCAGGTCGTACCCCTTGGCCTGAGCGTAGTTGAGGGTGTAGCGATCCCGGAGCTCCTGTACCTTAGTTGCCAAATCGATTTCCATCTTTTCCTCCATGCCGTAAAAGTTCTGTCGATTGTCCGAAAGCGCCTCAAACGGGCGTTTGACGCATAGCTCAAAGTTGAAACGCGGATTGTCGTTATGCACGCGCTGTTGAATCATGCGGTAACGTTCGAAAAACATGACGGCATCATCTTCGTCCGCCGTAAAGCCATGCGATCCATCGCGATGCACGTGGTCGCTGGGTCTTTTGCAGTCGACATTTCGCACAAAGCGAGACGGAATATATCCACCTTTTTTGGACGAATACTTCATACCTGTCGTAACCTGCTCAAACATGAGCACGCCGCTCGATTTAAAGCGCGGATTGCTTCCGTGCTCAAACATGCTAATCAAGATGGCCATGCCGTGCGCGCAGTTATCGCGCTGGGAAAAATACAGCGACAGCAAAGCGAGCGCCGCCGCGGCCAAAAGCTCGCGGGCCTCGTGCACATCGTCTCGATACTGCTCGGGCACCAACCCGGGAATATCGGGCGAGCGCTTTTCCAGCACGCCAACAAGCGTCTTAGCCAGGCGCTCGATATTCTTCTCACCGCAGTACGGATACGGAAACGGCTTCTCTGCCTTCACGTTCTTTTCGCACATGTTGCGAAGATCTTCATCGATCGTATTGAGGAATGCCTCATAAATGTCGTCTTCATTCTTCATGGACGTTTCTTCCCGTTCGATTGCAGATGATTATCGGTAAGTAGTAAGTATGTTCTAGGTTCTAGAATGTTCTGAGGCATGGACAATGGCTATCGACCTAACCTGCAGCTTGGTGAATGAAATCACCCTGCTCGATGGCGTAGTTTGCTTAAAGGCTGTAAAGCAGTTGCATCAAGCAGTTGGTATTGAGTTGGATTTAGATTGCTTCGAGGATAGCACAGTACGCTGTTCTCGTCATTAGAAATTTTCAACTTTTTCTGCTAATATATAACCCACTAAGAAGAAAGGGCTCTATACATGCGTGAAACTATCTCATCATTGCCGCGCCTCACCGCCGCCGCCCTCTCGCGCGCGCTTAATTTGGAACAAGACAGTCGTCTACTCACCGTCCGCCTGCCTGGTGCCATTGGCTGCGAGGCACTTCGTGAATGCTTCGGCCTGAACGGCAACGGCGTACCTAATATTTGCGAACTTGAGCCCGGCAAGCAGAACACGGACAATGACAATACGGTGCCGGTGTTTATCGACGCATCGGGGTATTACCGTGCCGACAAGCACGACATCGAAAAAGAGTGCGCTGCTTTGATCGATTACCTAGAGCCCGGCTACCTCGATTTTTGCGACTGGGGTCCCTTTATTTGGTGTCTGTACGCGCTCGCCCTTTCAGATCGCACTCGCGCAGCCGTAGTGCTGCCCAGCGACCTACTTGATAAAGCCGAGCAGGCGCGCACGATCCTGATACGCGAAGGACTCATCGAGAGTATCGTTTATCTGCCACTTTCCGAGCCCAGGCCCCACATGACATGCGCACTTCTCATGCTGTCTTCAGGAAATCGCAGCGTTGCATTCCGCAGCGTAATTGAACGTGGACTGCGTTTTCGATATGTGGCTAAAACATCGTATTACTCTGATATCACCTTTTCTATCTCTCCTGACTGGGCCCGCATTGATACCAATACGCCCAGATCGACGCCTATCGAAACGACCACTTTTGCCACGCGTGAGCTACTCCTGCATCACGCAGCTCTGTCAAAAAGCAAAATCAGCCTTATCAGCCTCACCCGAAACTACAGCGCCACGCTCGGTGACACTTTTACGCGCGTAGCACCATTTATGCCCCGCGTGAGCACCACATCGAACGATATTGATGCAGTCGAGGTGCGCCGCATCTCATCTCAGGATTTTCAAGACGGCAACCTTCTGCCTGCAGACGCTGTAGAGAGCGCAAAAGGTTCGGATTCTAAAATCGTAAAGGTGGACCCAAGCGTTCTCGGTCGCTACGAGCTCCACGCTGGAGATATCGTCATGCCACGCATGCTGGGCCGATACGGCGCGTCCAACCTGCTCGTCGTTAGCACCGATGACGCAAAGCAGCATCTGGTTGCTTCGCATAACACCACCGTCATTCGTCCGTCATTCCAAACGATGACCGAAGATGAGCGCGTGGTGTTCTCGGAAATAATCGTTGGATACCTCACAGAAGGCCATGGGGCGCAGCTGATTCAAGCATTGACTGAAGCAGCCAGCATCCGTGCCATCCGCCCCTCCGACCTGTTCGAGATCGAAGTCCCGCCAGCGCTCGACCCGCGCACGCGCGAGTACAGCGAGTCCATCAATCGCTTTGCCGAGGTCGTAAGGGCAAAAAAGCAGGCCGAGGTCGCTGTCGCCCAAGCACAGCGCAACCTCGAGGCCGCAAAAAAGACCATCACCGAGGTGCTCGACCAAATCTGCGAGTAGCACATAGGCAGTAGAAACGACTTAAGCCGGCGACAGGAACTAATCCTGCCGCCGGCTTAACTATCTAGACTATTCCCATCCCGTGGTCTGAGGATTCCATTTGCGCATATTCGCCGAATGATTAAAGCACGGTGCATACAACCGATTGACGATATCTTCTGCCCCAGCAATGTTCCCCGCGAGATCAAGTACCCCCGCCTGCCTCGCCATCTTTACGTACTGCGCAGAACCATTTTGTTTCCACCAGAGAGGTGCCACGAACTCTTCCGGCATTGCCACCTTGCGGGCAGACGCTTCTTTCTCGACTCTCTCGACAAGCGCGGCCCCATCGACGAAGCAAGTTTTCGCGTACACCAAGATGTCGACTATATCCTTGATTCGCGATGAAGCACGGCCCTCATGCATCTCTATCATTGCGAGCAATTTATCTGCAAGGGCGCTCTCCACTCGGCATACTCGATAGTCGCAGACTGGAAGCCCCTCGATATTCAAACGATCGATCGGCGCAAGAACCTCAGGCTCAAGTCCCCGCACTTCATCAATTACTAAGTCAATTGAAATTGGCTGTAGCTTCTTGGTTCCCATAAAGGGGGTGAACCACACCTTCGCACCGCACCGATACTCATCTTCTTCTTTGATCTGCTCTGCACGATCAAAGACAAACGAAACGAAATCCTCCAGATCAATCGAAGACGCCTGCACCAGATCGGCAATAGCATCTTCGAGACTTTCCTCTTGAGCAACCAAGTCGATATCTCTTGTGACACGCGCATCGAGTGTTCGCGCCAGGACGCTTTGGCCACCCTTGAGCACAAAGCTGCCGTCATCTTCTGAAAAAATGCGACATAGGAAGCGATGAAAGTAGAAACCGACGATCGCCCGATTAGTATCCATCGGCGATTCTCTTGCGGCATTCCTTACAGCCATCTCCAATGCGGCAGGCGTTTTGTACTTCACCATGTCCTCCGTTTCGCATTACCCGTTCAGTACCATCAGCAAAGGCCTCATTAGTTCGCGTCGTTTGGCGGTTTTAGAGTTCTCTTCTACAAGACCTCTCAGCCGCTGTATATCGAGCCCACGTCCAAGCGCGTCGTGATAGGCATCGATAATTAATGAGGGATCCTCGCAATCGAGGCAAAGATCAACAAGCGTGCGCTCGGGTTTGGTTACCGGCAGGCCGTCGAGCCAAACGATATCCTGCTCAGCAATCTCGCGCTTTGCAAAAGAAAGGGATTCGTTTCTTGTATTGATGCGCATGGGTGCGGTCATTCTGTAGGGGGACAGATAGAAATCGCCCATTTGCTGGAGGTTCGCCGCAGTCGTACCGCTCACTGCAATGCCGTCCCACTGGCGCTTTCTCTCCCATGCGCAAAGGGAAGGATTGGTGAGCTTCCAAAAAGCGTTGAGCTCGTCGGTGTCTCGGCGCTGTGTTCCAGCCATCCGGTAGGCGCCGTGGCATATCCGCTCAAGACGACCCGCACGACATGAGTGTGCCAGCGCATCTCGAGAGATGTCCATGCGAGCTGCCTGGGCCGTGGTAAACACGCCCTCGCTCTCGGAAAGCTCGCTTATCGCCGTTATGTTGCTAAAGTACTTCATGTTGCAATTGTAGGATATTTTCATACTTTTGCAACGTGATTTTGATCCATGCGATCCATACGCCTTTCTTATCCCATTTCTGCCGCTGGCTTAATACCGGCTCACCATCCCCCGCTATCGAGGTCTAATACTTTTCCGCGAAGTGAACGGCTGTTTTTGGACCCCTGGAGCATCCACATTTTTCGGCAGTGAAATCGCAGAATTCTGGCATTAAAACCGCAGGAAACGGCAACCGGAAAGTGTCGATGCTCCGGGGGCCCGTTTTCACTCGTTCGCTTCTCGGAAAAGTATTAGACCTCGCTGCTAGCTACCCAGAAGGACACCTCTCTCTTCCCTACTGCCACCCAAAAACTCATCCAACATTAATCTTGGCTCAAGAATCGCTTAATCTATAACCTGCACTATAGAGTTCGACCAAGGGCGGAGCGGTGCAACGCAGGCCGCCGAACACAACGCTCGCGCCCGGGTAGATCGCCCGGCGTCGCGCCCATCGAACGAAAGGAAAGGTCATGGACGACCTCGAAAAAGTTGAAACCATCCGCACCAAGTGTAACGTGAGCTACACCGATGCCAAGGCCGCGCTCGACGCCGCCGACGGCAACGTTCTGGATGCCATCATTTGGCTCGAGTCGCAGGGCAAGACCCAGACCACGTCGGCGCACGCCGCCACCGAGTCCGAGCCGGTCGATGAACCCTCGGCCGAGATGGTCGCCGCGCAGGCCGCCTACGAAAAGTCGAGCGAAAAGACCGACTTCTCCAAGAAGATGGACAGCGTGTGGGAGTACCTCAAAAAGCTCTTCCGCCTGAGCCTGGACACCAAGTTTATCGCCACGCGCCGCGATGCGATCATCCTCAACATCCCCATCCTGATTCCCATCATTGCCCTGTTTGCCTGGGGCGCCACGATTTGGCTGATGCTGATTGGCCTGTTCTTTGGCATGCGCTACCGTATCGACAGCGACGGCGACGTGCCCGGCAGCATCAACAACCTGATGGACCACGCCGCCGACGCCGCGGACGACATCAAGCAAAATCTCAACGACGACAAGTAATCGCAGACGGGGGCACGCATGGCACGGATCTTGATCGTAGAGGACGAGGAGAAAATCGCCCGCTTTGTGACGCTCGAGCTGGAGCACGAGGGCTACCAGGTGGAGCACGCCGCCGACGGCCGCACCGCCGTGGACCTGGCGCTGGAGCGCGACTACGATCTGATTCTGCTCGATGTGCTGTTGCCGCAGCTCAACGGCATGGAGGTGCTGCGACGCGTCCGCAAGCACAAGGATGTACCGGTGATCATGGTCACCGCGCGCGATGCCGTGATGGACAAAGTGGCCGGGCTCGATGCCGGTGCTGACGATTACCTGACCAAGCCATTTGCGATTGAGGAGCTGTTCGCACGAATCCGCGTGGCACTGAAGCGCTCGGAAGCCGTGCGAGCGGCTTCGGGCGTTGGCGGCGTCAGCGCCGGGGCTGGCGTAGCGAGCGGCACGGCCGCCGGTATCGCCACAATGCCCCCGGCAACCGACACGGCCCAGACCGCTGCCACGCCCTCCCCCGCCGCGCTTACCGTTGACTCGGTTGCGCTCGACCCCGACCGCCGCGAAGTCACGGTCGGCGGCTCGCCCATCGCGCTCACGGCCCGCGAGTTCGATGTCCTCGCCCTGCTTATGGCGCATGCCGAGACCGTGCTCACGCGCGAGTGCATCGCGCACGAAGCGCTGGGCTACGAATACGTGGGCGACACCAACAACGTCGACGTGCACATCGCGCACCTGCGCGCCAAGATCGAGGACGCCGGCGGCGCCCGCATCATCCAGACCGTGCGCGGGGTGGGCTATGTCTGCCGCGCGTAACGCCGAGACCAAGCGCGTCACCTCCATCGCCCGCGCCATCAACTGGAGCTATATGTGGCGCCGCTTGATGAGCCACATCTGGCTCGATCTGTTGCTGTTGGTTATTGCGGTGGCGATCCTCGTCTATGGATACAACCAGACGCTGCCCGATGGCGCGTTTACCGCAGGATGGATCCCCAGCGCCACCGTTCGCGGCATGTCGCTGACGCCCGCGCGCGGCTGGGACCTGACAACGCTCACCTATACCGTCGAGCTTGCGCGTACCACCAAGACTTTCCCCCTCGCGCAGGACCTCGTCACGCTATGGCCTCTCTACCTTGTCGTTGTGGGTTGGCAGGTCATCAGCGTGCTCAACATGCTCGGCGGCGCCCGCCGTGTGCGCCGCACCATGGCTCCGCTCAACGATCTGGCCCTGCGCGTGGACGAACTCGGCCGCATGCAGCTCGCCGGCGGCAAGATGGAAACGCTCGAGCAGGCCATCGAGCGCGCAAGCGTCGACTCGCCGAGCGTCACCACCGGCGACGCCGACCTGGCAAGTATCGAGGTCGCGCTCAACCGCCTACTGCGCCAGATGCAAGAGGCCAAGCTGCAGCAGATGCGCTTTGTCAACGATGCGAGCCACGAGCTGCGCACGCCCATCGCGGTGATTCAGGGCTACGTGAACATGCTCGACCGCTGGGGCAAAGACGACCCGGACGTGCTGGCAGAGTCCATTGCCTCGCTCAAGGCCGAAAGCGAGCATATGCAGGAGCTCGTGGAGCAGCTGTTGTTTTTGGCGCGCGGCGATGCCGGACGCACAGTCCTGCGGCGTGCGCATACCAACCTGGCTGCACTGGTCGGCGAGGTATGCGAAGAATCGCAGATGATCGATGCCGAGCACACGTATCGGCTGGCCTTTGACGCTGCGCTTGTCAGCGACCCGCGCTGCGACGCGCCCGTTGACGTGGCGCTCGTGAAGCAGGCTCTGCGCGTGATCGTGCAAAACGCCGCCAAGTACTCGGATGCGGGCACGCCCATCTCGTTTGGCGTAGCGCCGGATGCGGGCGCGGGCGCAATCGACATAAGCGTTGAGGACGAGGGCATCGGCATGAACCAGGAATCCGCAGCTCACGCGTTCGAACGGTTCTACCGCGCCGACAACGCGCGCGATGCCGGCGCGCAGGGCTCGGGTCTGGGGCTCGCCATCGCCAAGTGGATCGTCGACAGCCACGGCGGCGTCATCGGTGTGACCTCAGTCGAGGGCGTCGGCAGCCGCTTTACGATTCGCCTGCCGCGGTAGAAAGCCCCTCGGCATAAATAAAGGGATAAGGCCATGCGGCCCTATCCCTTTTTGCTAGCTATAGCAGCTTGTGCGCTACTCGCGGCACAGGTGTACGGCGAAGCCGGCGAACTCGCGCTTAAAGTACACGAGCTTGGTGCCGCCGTCGGGCAGCAGCACGCGCGACTCCTCGTTGACCTCGAGCCCACGCTCGGCAAACCACTTCTCGGCCGCATCGATGTCGTTGACGGCAAAGCCGATGTGGCCCCTGGCTCCACGACCGTTCTGCTTCATAATCTCGACCAGCGAATCATTGAAGTACGAAACCGGAGTCTCGATGACGGGCAGGCCCATCATCGTCGAGAACAGCTCCGCGATCTCCAGGGCGTCTGCCGGGTCGGTGGCGTTAATGCCCACATGGGCAACGCGCATGCCAAAGAGCTCTACCGGGTTGGCGTTCTGCTCACTCATACAGGCAGCGCCTACTGAGCCATGACGTCGAGAACGGCCTTCTCGGCAGCGACGCGGTTCATGCCGGTCATGAAGGGCACGCCACTCACGTACGGGCAGGTGAGGCCCTCGGGGGCAACGGTGGTGGCGATCAGCAGGTCGGCGCCCTCGTCGCAGTAGTCCTTGGCCTCAGAGATGGCGCACTGCACGATCTCGTACTTGTCGGCGTAACCGTTGGCGTCGAGCAGGGTGGCGACCTTCTGGGCAACAAGCGTGGAAGTAGCAGCGCCAGCACCGCAAGCCAAAACGATCTTCTTCATAGGTAATGTCTCCCTTCATGGTTTACTTTAGGTAAGTGTACCGCAGCGAGCGATGGCACTCAGCCTCGATGAGCTTTTATGCCAGTTTGCTTGTGTGCCGCGTATAATACATCTAGTACGTGTTGTCATACCGCTCGCTATATGAGCGACTAAGGATCCCAATATGCCCGATTCCCGCACACTCTGGACCGCCGTCGTTATCATCTGCATCGGCGTGTCGGTGTTCTTTAGCGTCAAAAAACGCACCACGTTCAAGCGTCTGCAGCAGCTTATGGCTGCCAAGCAGTGGGACGAGTTCGATCGTTTGCTCGACGGCAAACTCACCAGCATGCTGTACCCGCGCTACAACCGCGACTACCTGCGTCTGAACTCCTATCTGCTGCGCGAGGACCACAAGCGCGCCGATGAGATGTTCGATTTGCTGCTGGGGCTCAATCTGCCCAAGATGCAGCGCGTCGACCTGGTGATTAAGGCCTTTAACTACTACGTTGGCCAGGAGGACCGCAAAAAGTCTAAGGAACTTTTGCACGAGATCAAGGGCTTTGAGGGCGGTCAGGCCGAGGCGGTCGCACACGAATGCCAACTGATGTACGACACGATGATTCTCAAGCGCCACAACGACATTCCCGAGCTGGAGCGCATGCTCAAGGAGGCCGGCGACGACCCGGTCAAGCGCTGCCGCCTGGAGTATCTGCTGGCGCTGCAGTACCAAAACAAGGGCGACGAGGCCAAGTTCCAAGAGTTCCTGGAGAAGTCGGGCCAACACTCGATGGCCGTCAACGCGTAACGGACGGCTTGTGCTAGACTTCTAGTCTCACGGGGGCGTGGCGGAATTGGCATACGCAGGAGACTTAAAATCTCTCGCCGCAAGGATTGTGGGTTCGAGTCCCACCGCCCCTACCATATGGCTTTTACGGGCCCGTGTCCCTTTGAGATGCGGGCTCGTTTCTTTTGGACGCCGGTGGGGCTCGAACCCGCGAGGGGGCGAGCGTCAAGCGGACGCGCAGCGTCCGTAGCGAGCCGGCGAGGGCGCCGACAGGCGGCCGAAGCCGGTGCGTATTTGCGCAGCAAATACGCAGACGTCCCACCGCCCCTACCATGTATTGTTTACGAGCTCGTGTCCCCCAGGGATGCGGGCTCGTTTCTTTTACACGCCGGTGGGGCTCTAAGTTGCGGTGGAATAGATCCTGTTTATACCGTTTACCAGCTTATTTAGGAACTATTTCACCGCAACTCAGAGGAAGACGGTTAAAGAGCACTCAGGCTCGGGGTCCAGGCGATGGTGGGAGTCGCGCCGTCGAGAACCTCGTTGATGGTGGCGGCCATGCCGGCGAGGAGGCTGTTCTCGCTTACGGTGAGCGCATCGTAGCCGCCGGCACGCATGAGCTCGCGGATCACCACGGCGCCGGCCAGAATCACGCCCGCGCGCTTGGGCTGCACGCCCGGCAACGCGGCAATGCCTGCAACATCCAACGCAGACATGCGCTCGATAGCGGCCGAGATCTGCTCCATCGAAAGCTCGCGCAGGTGCACAAAGTTCGAGTCGTACGGCTCCAGTTCGTGGACCAGCGCCACGAGCGTGGTAACGGTACCGCCCACCGCGACGAGGCGCTCGGCGCGCTCAAAGTCGACAGGCAGGCCCTCAAAGTAAGCCCCGAACTGCTCGCCCGCCCATGCGCCAGCGGCGGCAAGTTCACTGTCCGTTGGCGGCAGCGCCGAGAAAAACCGCTCCGTCACACGACGGCAACCAATGTCCAGCGAACGCGTTCCCTCCAGCGCGAAGACCCCGCGCTCCGGCGCGTATACGCCCGTCGCGAGTTCCGTGGATCCGCCGCCCGAATCGGCAACAATGATGCGCTCGCCGGCAAAGTCGTGCGCCACGCCAAAAAACGTCAGGCGCGCCTCGACCTCGCCCGGAATCACCTGTGGTTCGAGCCCCAGCTCGCGCAGGCCGTCCAGCAGCAACGCGGCATTGGACGCATCGCGCGCGGCACTCGTGCACGTGGTGCAGACGCACACGGCCCCAAAGGCGCGCGCCTCGTCCACAAACGTACGGCACGCAGCGAGCACGCGCTCGACCGCCGCCTCGCAGAAGCGCCCCGTCGCGTCCACGCCCTCGCCCAGGTCGGTAATCTCGGTATGCTTGGACGATCTCACGATCGCCCCGGCCTCGACCTGCGCCAACACCAGTCGCGACGACACCGTTCCCAAGTCGATCGCGGCTACCTTATAGCGTTTGCAATTTGTCATTGCGGGCTCCCCTCCGGGCGCTATTTGCCGCTAGACGCGACCGTCTGACCCTCGACGCCGTTAAATCCAAACAGTATGTCGAGCGCCTGGATGTACCACGGCGCGTCCTTGCCGACTTCTCCGATTTCCTTGGCCACTTCGCTGGCCTTCTTGGCGTTTGAGGACTTTTTGCTCGACGACGAGTCCGAATCGTCGTCCAAGCCTAGCACGTCAATCTTCTTCTCGCCGGGCATCACCAGGCCCAGGTCCTCGGACGCCGCGTCCTTGATACCCTCCTCCGAGAGCAGCTTGTCGACGCTTTTTTGCAGCTCATCATTGTATTGCTGGCGAATCTCAACCTGCTTGGCCAAGATATCGCTCGAACGCTTTGCCACGTACAGATCGCGCACGGGAAAATACAGGCTCACGAGCACCAGCGCCACCACGATACCGATAAACAGCGGACGCAGAGAGCCATGCGTAAAGTCATAGATCGCCTTGACCACCGCGTTGTCGTTGGCGTAGCGCATAAAGTCCGAGCCCGAAAAACGGTTCGAGGGCCTGCTCGATTTGTCGTGTGCCTGAGTCGAGGGACGCGACGCATGCGACGAACGTGCCGGGCGCACCGGTCCATCTGTCGAAGTATTCACTTGAGCATTGGGGCGCGAGGTACTTGTCGGGCGCTGCGTGGAGCGGTCGACGCCGGCGTAGGCGGACCCACCGAGCTGCACCGTGCGCGCACGGCGAGGCGACGGCTCGCGTGAACCGGCGGAATAGTACCTGTTGTCGTAAATCTGATCCATGTGCGCCTTGTGCGGTTGAGGTTTGTTTGCGCTAAGTCCTTTAGTTATAGCACGAGCACCCGCACCGCCTTCGCCAGCCTTTGCTCGACATAAAAAAGGCGCTGAGCCATATGGCCCAGCGCCCATGGCGCTTTGCAGCATCCAGCCAAGGCGGGGCGGAACCGAGTCAGCCTCCCCCTCGCCAAATTCGCCCGTTTAGCGAATGTTGTAGAACGCGGCCTTGCCGGCGTAGCGCGCGCTGCCCTCGAGCTCGTCCTCGATGCGGATGAGCTGGTTGTACTTGGCGATACGGTCGCTGCGGCACGGGGCGCCCGACTTGATCTGGCCGGCATTGACGCCCACGACCAGGTCGGCGATCGTGGAATCCTCGGTCTCGCCGGAGCGGTGGCTCACGATGCAGGCGTAACCGGCCTCCTTGGCGGTCTCGATGGCCTCGAGCGACTCGGTGAGCGTGCCGATCTGGTTGACCTTGACCAGGATCGCGTTGGCGGCACCCAACTCGATGCCCTTCTTGAGGCGCTCGGTGTTGGTGACGAACAGGTCGTCGCCCACCAGCTGCACCTTGTTGCCAATGCGACGGGTGAGCTCAACCCAGCCGTCCCAGTCTTCCTCGGCCATGCCGTCCTCGATAGAAATGATGGGATAGGTGTCGACGAGCTTCTCCCAGTAATCAACCATCTGGGCACTCGTGTACTCCACGCCCTCGCCCTTGAGCTCATACATGCCGGTCTCGGCGTTGTAGAACTCGGTCGAGGCCGGGTCCATGGCGTACATGAAGTCGACGCCGGGCTTAAAGCCAGCCTTCTCAACGGCCTTGGTGATGTACTCGAACGGCTCGGCATTGGTCTTAAGGTTGGGGGCAAAGCCGCCCTCGTCGCCCACACCGCCGCCCAGGCCGGCCTCGTGCAGCACGCCCTTGAGGGTATGGTAGACCTCGGCGCACCAACGCAGGCCCTCGGCAAAGCTCGGGGCGCCCACCGGCATGATCATGAACTCCTGGAAGTCGACGTTATTGTCGGCATGCACGCCGCCGTTGAGGATGTTCATCATAGGTGTGGGCAGCAGATGAGCGTTGACGCCGCCCAGGTACTGGCACAGCGACAGGCCAGCCGACTCGGCAGCGGCGCGGGCAACGGCCAGCGACACGCCCAGGATGGCGTTGGCGCCGAGCTTGGTCTTGTTGGGGGTACCATCCGCAGCGATCAGCGCGGCATCGACGGCGCGCTGATCGAAGGCATCGAGGCCCACGACGGCATCGGCGCACTCGTTGTTGACGTGCTCGACGGCCTGCGAAACGCCCTTGCCCAGGTAGCGGCCCTTGTCGCCATCGCGCAGCTCGCAGGCCTCAAAGGCGCCGGTCGAAGCACCCGAAGGCACCATTGCGCGGCCAAAGCTGCCGTCCTCGAGCACGACCTCGACCTCGACGGTGGGATTGCCGCGGCTGTCGAGCACCTCGCGACCGTAGACGTCCAAAATATCGCTCATGTTGTCTCCCTCTCACTTGGAAACGTAGTGGATGCAAGCGACCGGCTGACCGTGCACCGTCGGTGCGCCTCCGTAAGTTAGCCATGTCGCACTTTTTGCATTATGCCCTAAGTTAGCCGAGGGATACACTTGATTTTCGAAAAATTTAGCGGGAACGATAAGGCGTGTCAGCCCGTCGTTCCCGCAGTCTTACTCCTCCGCCTTTGCGGCATCCCACAGGTCGTTGAGGCCGTGGGTCGAAAGCTCGGCAAGATCCACGTGAGCATCGGCCGCCATCTGCTCCATCGCGGCCCAGCGACGGCGGAACTTTGCCGTGCTGGCACGAAGGGCACTCTCGGCGTCAATGCCCTCTTTGCGCGCAACGTTGACCAGGGCAAAGAGCAGGTCGCCAAACTCCATTTCGCGCTCGGGCGTTCCGGGGGCCTCGGCCTCAAACTCGGCACGCTCCTCGGCGACCTCGTCCCACACGTCCTGGACCGTCTCCCACTCAAAGCCCACGGCAGCTGCCTTGCGCGACACCTTCTGCGCCTGCATCAGCGCCGGCAGATGCGTGGGCACACCATCGAGCAGACCCTCGGGCGCGGCCTCACCCGCCGCCACGGCTTTGTCCTTGGCGGCCTTCTCGGCAAGCTTGACCTCGTCCCAAATCTTGAGTACCTCGTTGGAGCTGTCGGCATCCACATCGCCGAACACGTGCGGATGACGGCGGATGAGCTTGGCATCGATATCACGCGCCACGTCGGCCAGTGTAAACTCGCCGGCGTCAGCAGCAATCTGCGCATGCAGCACGACCTGCATGAGCACGTCACCCAGCTCCTCGCGCAGGTGAACCGCGTCGTCCGCCTCGATGCAGTCGAGCGCCTCGTAGGCCTCCTCGATCATGTTCTTGCCAATGCTGCGGTGTGTCTGTTCGCGATCCCACGGGCAGCCATCGGGCTGACGCAGACGCCAGATGGTCTGCACCAGATGCTGCAGCTCGGCCGACGCATCGACCAGCGTGGACAGATCGCGCGAGCCCTCGGCATTTTGCTGAGCCATGTGCTCTGCCATGGTTAGTCCTCCTCCAGGATCACATGACGGAACGTTCCACCCTCGTAGATGCCGTAGCTGTGCGTGCCGTCCTTGGGGATGCTCACGCTGCCGGGGTTGAAGAGCCACAGGCCCGGGTGCGCGGCGCTCTCCTCGTTGACTTTGACGTGCGTGTGACCGTAGACGAGCGCGGAGCCCTCGGGCAGCGCGGGCGCGTGGTCGACGCTGTTGTGCATGCCGGCGCCAAAGACATGGCCGTGCGTCAGGAACAGCTCACGGCCGGTCTCGTCGAACAGCGTGGCGTAGTCGGCCATGACGGGGAAGTCGAGCACCATCTGGTCGACCTCGGCATCGCAGTTGCCGCGTACCGCGATGATGCGGTCGGCCAGGGCGTTGAGCAGCGGGATTACGCGCTTGGGGGCGTAATCGCGCGGCAGGTCGTTGCGCGGACCGTGGTAGAGCAGGTCGCCCAGCAGGACGATGCGGTCGGGCTGCTGGGATTCGATGGCGGCGACCAGGCGCTCGGCCCAGTATGCCGAGCCGTGGATGTCAGAAGCGATGAGGTATTTCATGGGGGATCCTTTCGGTGAGGTTGATGGGGCGGGTGTGGCGCGTCGCCGACCGTGTTACTCAAATCGCAGTGCCGCGGCTTGTGCTGCCTGCATAACGCGCTGGAGCGGCACATTGTGCTCGCGGGCGAGACGGGCGCAGTCCTCGTACTCGGGCGCTGCACGCTCGCTGCCGTCGGGCAGGGTGGCCACCTTGACGGACACCTCGCCCCATGGCGTCGTTACGCGCTCAAAGCGGCGTGGCAGGCAAACGCGCTCCATGACCTGGCGACGAATGCCGTTGGTCGTGGTTTCCAAAAAGATAATCGTCTGCAGGCGCTCGATATCCTCGTGAGCACAGATTACCTGCAGCTGCCAACTGGGACGGCCTTTCTTGCAATAGAGGGGCAGCCAATGCACCTCGCGCGCACCCGCCTCGCGCAGGCGGTCGGCAGCGTAGGCGAGCACCTCGGGCGACGCGTCGTCGATGTCGCATTCCAGCTTGACGATGGTTTCGGGTGCATCGGTCTCGCGGGACAGCGGGGATGTGCTATCGCATTGCATACGGTCCGAATCCTTTCCGCGCGGGCTCGTTTTGTTCATCCAAACGCTAGCACATCGGACGTGGCACAGGCATGACTTTCGTCCGTCGCCGCCCTCGCCCCTATCCAAACATGTACATCAGCCTCCAAACATGTCATTTTTTGCAGCTTTTGGAGGCTGATGTACATGTTTTGAGAGCGCAAGCGAGGCCGCACCGCGCACCGCACAGCCTTTCCAATCGATTTCGAGCTCCGGCGTGCCCGGCGTGTTAAAAGCTACACCATTACAATGGAGCGGATTCGCCAAATGCAAAGGAGTCGCCATGTCTGCCTGCCCGCTGGTCGATTGCCATACCCACACCTCGTTCTCGGACGGCCATGCCTCGTTTGAAGACAACGTTCGCGCCGCTGCTGCGGCCGGCTGCCGCGTCATGGTCTCGGCCGACCATCTCACCCTGCCCGCCAGCATGGATGCCAACTGCGAAGTGCAGGTTACTGAGAGCGACCTGCCGGCACATCGTCTGGCTTTTGAGGATGCTCGCAAGCTTGCCGCGCAAATCGCGCCGGAGCTCGAGCTTATCTATGGCTTTGAATGCGATTGGTACGAGGGCTGCGAGCCTTTGGTTGAGCGCTGGTCCCAGGACGCCGTCGTACGCCTGGGCAGCGTGCATTGGATTGGCAACCCAGGCGATATCATGGCCGGTGCCGCGGGTACGGCGGGAACGGAAAACGTCGCTCGCCCCGATACACCCGATTCCCTTTGCGGCTGGATCGATGATGACACCAACCTGCATGTTTGGGAAAACCTGGGGGTACACGGCGTGTGGGAGCGCTACGTCGACGACTGGTGCCGCGCTTGCGAAAGCTCACTCAACTTTGACGTAATGGCCCATCCCGACCTGGTCATGCGCTTTTCGAAGGAAGGCTTTGCGCCCGACTTTGACCCGACGCCGTTCTGGGGGCAGATGGCCGAGTGCGCTCACGACACGGGCCGCCGCGTTGAGGTCTCGACCGCCGCGCCGCGCAAGGGGCTCGACGATTACTATCCCGCGACCGGGCTATTGCGTTGCTTCGCCCACGCCGAGGTACCCATCACCTTTGGCTCGGACGCACACCGCGCCTGCGACATCTGCTGGAACATCCGCGAGGCCCAGGCCCACGCTTACGACTGCGGCTACCGAACCTTCGACATCCCCCACCCCAACGGCGAATGGGAATCCACACCCCTCGACTAGCCATCCCTTCATAAGTTGCGGTGGAATAGGGATTGTTTTGCCTGATGAAGCGCTTAAACAGTCCCTATTTCACCGCAACTTCCATGACCCCGTTACATCAACAAAGACTGTCCCAAACGACTAGTGGCGGCGGGCGTTGAGTTCGCCGGCAAGCTCGTCGAGGGTGATACCGTAGCGCTCAAGGGTTACGAGCAGGTGGTAGACCAGGTCGCCGGCCTCGTAGCGGATGTGATCGTGATCGTTATCCTTGCAGGCCATAATCACCTCGCTTGCCTCCTCGGCAAGCTTCTTGAGCAGCTCGTCCTCGACGTCGGTCAGCAGACGCGCGGTATAGCTCTCCTGCGGCGATGCATCACGACGACCGTGAATCACCTCGGCCAGACCTGTCAACGTCTCACCGATATTTCCATCCTGAACGTTTGCGGTGCGCACACCCATAGTTCAATCCTTTCTGGTGCCGAGCGTCTAATCGAGCGCCCGCCCTACGCGAGCTTCTTAAAGAAGCAGGTACGGTTGCCGGTGTGGCAGGCCGGACCCGGCGAGTCGACCTTGACCAGCAGCGTATCGCTATCGCAGTCGGCCCAGAGCTCCTTGACCGCTTGCATATTGCCGCTCGTCGCGCCCTTGTTCCAGAGCTCCTGGCGGCTGCGGCTCCAAAACCACGTGGTGCCGGTCTTGAGCGTCAGCCCCACCGACTCCTCGTTCATCCAAGCAACCATAAGCACCTCGCCGGTGTCATACTGCTGAACCACACAAGGAATCAGCCCACGGGCGTCGTACGTAAGATCAGACGCTTCTATTACCTCAGTCATCATTTCTCCCAAGCAACAAACGAAATCCCACAGGTCGGCGAGGGTTGTCCAGGTGCCCGAGATTCCGAGCGACAAGCCCGACGACGCGTACTTAAGTACGCGAGGAGGGTTGGAGCCGGAAGGTCGGGTGCCTGGGCAAGCCGCAGCGCTAAAAGTCCAGCCTCACAGGGATGCCCTGCGATGCCATATACTCCTTCACCTGGTGAATGCTGAAGGTTCCAAAGTGAAAGACGCTTGCCGCCAGCACGGCGTCGGCCTCACCCTCGATCACGCCCTCGGCAAAATGCTCGAGCGCACCCACGCCACCGCTCGCGATGACGGGAATCGGCACCGCGCGCGCCACGGCGCGAGTGAGCGCCAGGTCAAAGCCGGCCTTGGTGCCGTCGCGGTCCATGCTGGTGAGCAAAATCTCGCCGGCGCCGCGACGAGCCGCCTCCTCGGCCCACGCCACCGCATCGATGCCCGTAGCGTTGCGGCCGCCTGCGGTAAAGACCTCCCACTTGTCGGCACCGGATGCGCCAGGCAAGCCGACGTGCTTGGCATCGATCGCCACGACCACGGCCTGGCTGCCAAACGCCGCGGCAGCCTGGCTAATCAGCGACGGGTCGCGCACGGCGGCAGAGTTGAGCGACACCTTGTCAGCACCGGCTGCAACCATGGTGCGCATGCCCGCCAGGTCGCGAAAGCCGCCGCCCACGGTATAGGGAATAGCGAGCTCCTCGGCCGCGTGTGCCGCCATCTCGATGGTCGTCGCGCGGTTGTCGCTCGTGGCGGTAATGTCCAGGAAGACGACCTCGTCCGCACCCTCGCGGTCGTAGGCGCGGGCCAGCTCCACCGGGTCGCCCGCATCGCGCAGGCTCACAAAGTTGACGCCCTTGACCACGCGGCCGTCCTTGACGTCTAGGCAGGGAATTACGCGTTTGGTAAGCATGGGCTACTCCTCCCCTCGGGCGGCGGCCAGCGCCTGGGCCAGCGTAAAGTTGCCTTCGTAGAGCGCACGGCCGGTAATGGCGCCTTCAATCGCGACCTCGCCCACCACGGCCAGCGCGCGGATGTCGTCGAGCGTCGAGATACCGCCCGAAGCCACGACGGGAAAGCCCGCGACCTTGGCAACATGGCGATACGCCGCCACATCGATGCCCGTCTGCATGCCATCGCGCGCGATGTCGGTATACACCAGATGCTTAAAGCCCAGCTCAGTGAGCTGCGCCACGGCGTCGTCGAGTGCCACGCCCGCGCCGTCACGCCAGCCGTTCACCTTGACCTGACCGTCGCGCGCGGCGATGTCTGCCACCAACAGCTCGCCAAAGCCGCGAGCCACCACCTCGGCAAATCCCGGCTCGGTCACGAGCACCGTTCCGAGTGCGATGCGACGCGCGCCGTAGCCGGCCAGCTCGTCGATCCGCGCGAGCGAGCGGACGCCGCCGCCCACGTCCACGGACAGACCGTCGACGCTGCAGATGGCCTTAATCGCTGCCGAGTTGGCAGCGCATGTGTCCTCGTCCTCGCCAAAGGCAGCGGACAGGTCGACGACGTGCACCCAGCTCGCACCCTGCTCGGCAAAGGAGCCGGCAACGGCCACGGGGTCGTCGGAATATACCTTGCAGCGGCTCCGGTCGCCGCGCTCCAGGCGCACGACCTTGCCGCCGATCAAATCGATTGCGGGAAACAGAATCATCGGCCGGCCCCCTCGACGATGCTCACGAAGTTCTTAAGAATGCGCTGACCCAGCGCAGAGGATTTCTCGGGATGGAACTGGCAGCCCCACACGTTGCCGTGGCGCACGATGCACGGGAAGCTCCGCGTGTAGTGCGTGCGTGCCAGAACATCGGCGGCATCGGCATCGTCGGCCACCGCATAGCTGTGGGTGAAGTACATATTGGCGCCCTCGGCAAAACCGGCGAGCAGCGGATCGGCCGCACCGGCAGGCGTCATGTGCACCTGGTCCCACCCCACGTGCGGCACCTTCAGGCGGCTCGACTCCAGACGCGCGCACGAACCGCGCATAATACCCAGGCCATCGACCCAGGGGCCACCGGCCTGCTCGGGAGTGTTGCCGTCGGCAACTGCGCCCTCGTCCGCAGGCACGCCCTCGTTGCCGCGCTCAAAAAATAATTGAAGGCCCAGGCAGATGCCGAGCAGCGGAGTTCCAGCGGCAACGGCGTCGAGCACGGCCGCCTCCTCGCCGCTCTGGCGCATAAAGGCGATCGCGTCATAGAACGCGCCCACGCCCGGGATGACCAGGCCGTCGGCGTTGCGAATCTGCTCCGGGTCGTCCGATGTGCAGGCGGCGGCACCGGCGCGCGCAAGCCCGCGCACGACGCTCGACAAGTTGCCCTTGTGGTAGTCGACCACCACGATCTTCGGTTCGCCCACGCGACCCTCCCTTATCTCCTTCAAAACCTGCCAAAATAAACCTGTCCCTTTTTGGCAGGTTACAGTGAGCCCTTGGTGCTGGGGATGCCCTGCACGCGGGGATCGAGCTCGCAGGCGTGGCGCATCGTGCGGCCCACGGCCTTAAAGGCGGCCTCGATAATGTGGTGCGAATTGCCGCCCGCCAGCTCGCGCACGTGCAGCGTTAGTTTGGCATCGCGCGCAAAGGCGTAGAAGAACTCGACGGCCAGCTCGGTATCAAAGCTGCCCACGCGCTCGGTCGGCACGGGCAGCTCGCAATAGGCCTGGCCACGGCCCGAGATATCCACGGCGGCCATCACGAGCGTCTCGTCCATGGCAATCGCCGCGTCGGCAAAGCGCGTAATGCCCGCCTTGTCACCCAGCGCTTGGCAAAACGCCTCGCCCAGCACGATGCCCGTATCCTCGACGGTGTGGTGCGCGTCGACTTCCACGTCGCCCACCGCGCGCACCGTCAAATCGAACAGACCATGGCGGCCAAAGGCGTTGAGCATGTGGTCGAAAAACGGCACGCCGGTCGAGATATCGCACGCACCGGTTCCATCCAGGTCGAGCTTTACGACAATATCGGTCTCCCCCGTCTTACGGGTTACCTCGGCATAGCGGCCCATCTACATCTCCTCCTTCACCAGCGCGGCAAACGCAGCCAGCACCTCATCATTTTCCTGCGGGGTACCCACGGTAATGCGCAGACAGTCCGCAAGCCCCGGCGCATAGCTAAAGTCGCGCACCAAAATCGAATACTCATCGCGCAGACGTTCGCGCACGCGCGTGGCATGCGGCGTGCGCACGAGCACAAAGTTCGCCGCGCTCGGCCACGCCTCCACGGGCAGGCCCTCGGCAGCCATTGCACGCAGGGCGCACAGCTCGCTCTCGCGCTCGGATGCAACCTGTGCCACCACGGGCGCGTACGCATCGCGGGCACGCACGCAGGCAAGCGCGGCGGCTTGGCTCAGCACGTTGACCGAATAGATCTGGCGAATCGCCGCGAACACGTCGATGACCTCGGGCGCCGCGATCACATAGCCCAGACGCGTGCCGGCGGCGCCAAACGCCTTGGACAGCGTATGCAGAATCACCAGGTTGGGATGCTCGGCGATAAGCCCCTGCGCCGTGGTGGCCGCGCCAAACGAATCGTCGGCAAACTCAACGTAGGCCTCGTCGACCATCACCATGCCGGGGCACGCATCGCACAGCGCCGCGATAAAGTCGAGCGGCGCCACGTCGCCCGTGGGGTTATTGGGCGAGGTCACGATTGCCAGGTTGCACTCGGGCGCTGCCGCAAGCACGGCTGTCTGGTCGAGCTCAAAGGTCGCGGGGTCGCGCCACACGTCACGCACCTCGGTCTGGCAGAGCGACGCAAAGAACGCGTACTCGCTAAAGCACGGCGGGCAGTTGAGCAGGGTCCGTCCCACGCCGCCAAACGCCAACAGGTAGTTATAGAGCAGCTCGTCGCCGCCGTTTCCCACGCAGACATTCTCGCGCGCCACGCCATGCCAGGCAGCAAGCTCGTCGCGCAGGTCGTTCGACATGGGATCGGGATAGCGATTGAGCGGTGTGGCAGCCAGGGCAGCGTCGACCGCCTCGCGCACGCCGGTCGGCACGGGATAGGTGTTCTCGTTGGCCGAAAGGTTGATGCGCGTAGGCGTAAAGTTGGGATCGTAGGGCTCAATACCGGCCAGGTAAGGCTGGACGAGCTCCTTCATGTGGGGCGTCAGCTCGGCCATATTAGGCCTCCTTACCAGTCGCGCCAACGCCATCCGCGCCCGCAGCCGCCAGGTCAACGCCCTCGGCAACCGTCGCCACGGCGTCGCCCGGCCAGGCGACCTTGGTCAGGTCGGCCGCGGCCAGAGACTCGGCGCTCACGGCATCCTCGCCCTGCTCCAGCACACGGCGACGCAGTGCGGCGGAAAGCGCGTGTGCCCACAGGCCCTCGGCCTCGGCCAAACGTTGCGTAGCGGGAGCATCGGAGAGCAGGCCCTCGGGCGTATAGCAAATGACGCTCGAGCGCTTGACGAACTCCTCCACCGAAAGCGGGTTGGAGAACATGGCCGTGCCGCCGGTCGGCAGCGTGTGATTGGGGCCGGCAACGTAATCGCCGAGCGGCTCGGAGCTCCAAGCGCCCACAAAGATGGCGCCGGCGTTGCGAATGCCGCCGAGCAGGCCCATCGCGTCCTTGCAGTGCAGCTCCAGGTGCTCGGGCGCCACGGTGTTCACCGCCTCGACGGCGGCAGCCATGTCGGCGGCCACCACGATGGTGCCCTCATTGTCGAGCGAAGCACGCGTGATTTCGGCGCGTGGCGACTGCGCTACCAGAATATCGATACCCGCCTCGACCTCACGCGCAAACCGCTCGTCGCAGGTCACCAGATAGCAGGCTGCCAGCGGATCGTGCTCGGCCTGGGCCATCAGGTCGGCCGCGACCACCATGGGCTTGGCCGTAGCATCGGCCAGCACGCAGACCTCGGAGGGACCGGCGACCATATCGATACCCACGTCACCCGAGACAATCTGTTTGGCAGCGGCGACAAAGGCGTTGCCCGGGCCGGTGATTTTGTCGACGCGCGGAATGGTCTCGGTACCGTACGCCAGTGCGGCCACGGCCTGGGCGCCGCCCACCATATAGATCTCGTCCACGCCGCCGAGCTTTGCCGCGGCGAGTGTGTAGGGGCTGATCAGGCCGTCCTTTTGCGGCGGGGTCACCATGACCACGCGCTCAACGCCGGCGACCTTGGCGGGAATGGCGTTCATAAGCACGGTGGAGGGATACTGCGCACGGCCGCCCGGCACGTAGATGCCAGCCGCGGCAAGCGGGGTCACCTTAACGCCGAGCATCGTGCCGTCCGGGCGCGTGGTAAACCAGCTCTGCTCGACCTCGCGCTGGTGGAACTCGCGAATCTGGCGTGCAGCCTTTTCGAGCGCCGCGACAAAAGCGGGATCGAGGCCCTCGAGCGCGGCATCGATCTGCTCTTGCGGCAGACGGAAGCTCTGCAGCTCAACGCCGTCAAAGCGCTGGCAATAGTCGCGCACCGCGGCATCGCCGTTGGCACGCACGTTGGCCACGATATCGCGCGCGGCGTCGACGATGTTTTGCGGCAGCACGCCCTTTCGGTTGAGCTGGTTGGTAACGAGGCGCTCACCGGGAGCAAGCTCGATGGTCTTCATATCGGTATCCCCTATCGGTCGAGGTTGTGTTCGAAAAACGAAAGGCCGGGCGGCGGCGCCAGTCGGCCCGCAGCCCGTACGTTGGGGCGCCCGTGCGTGCTCGCGCTATTGTGCCGAGCCCGCGACGGGCTCAAAATGCTTGTCCTTAACAGCAGCTGCCAAGCGATCTGCCAGATTGCGTACGCGCGGATCCAGGCGCGCGGCACCCGGATTGACAAAGAAGCGCGCCGTGCAGTCCATAATGCGACCAGTAATAACCAGGTCGTTATCGCGCAGGGTGGCGCCCGTGGCGGTAATGTCCACGATACGGTCGGTCATACCGACGATGGGGCCCAGCTCGATATTGCCGTGCAGCGAGACGATATCGGCATTCACGCCACGCTCGGCATACCAGGCGCTCGCGATGCGCGGATACTTGGTGGCCACACGAAGCGACCCGCGACGGGCATAGTTGCGCTCGGCCTGGCCAGCGCGCCACGCGGGCTCTGCCTCGATAAACGTGCACAGGCCGTAGCCCAGATCGACCAGCTGCAGCAAGTTGAGGTCTGCCTCGATGAGCGAGTCCCAGCCACAGATGCCGCAATCGGCACCACCACAGCCCACAAAAGCGGGCGCGTCGCTGGGACGCACGATGACAAACTCGATATCGCCGACCGTGCCCTCGCCGGCACGCGTGTCGCGACCGCGCACAATCAGGTGACGGCCGGGGTCGCGCAGCTCAGAGACGTCCAGGCCCGCGGCCTCGAGCACGTCGAGCGTGTCGGCCTTAAGCGAGCCCTTGGGCACGGCGATGCGTAGCGGGCCTTCGGCGCCGCGGCCCACGGCGTGGTCACCATCGGAGGCGGCGTCCTCGGCAGAGGTGCACGCGGCCTCCAGACGCTCGAGCGAAAAGGCGAAGCCCGCCGCCGGCACCTCGATGCCGTCGCCGAACGCGCCGGTAAAGATAGAGTCGTAGCGACCGCCCGAGCCCACCGGATCGGGCAGGCCACCGGCATAGGCCTTAAAGACCAGGCCCGTGTAGTAATCGAAAGAATTCATAATGGAAAAGTCGAAGGACAGCACCTGAGCGTCCTCGGGCGCCAGGCCCTCGACCAGCGCGCGCAGCTCACGCGTGAGCGGCGCGACAATACCGGCAGCCGCCAGCAGCGCATCCACGCGATCGAGCACTTCGGCCCCACCATGCAAGCGCGGCAGTTCGCTGACGGCGGCCTTAACGGCATCGGTCTCGGCGCTTGCCGCCACGCGGGCATCGAGGCCCACAAAGTCGTTGGCGTGCACGCAGCGCAGAGCCTCGGCAGCCAGCTCGCGATCCTCGCACGCCGCGAGCAGCTCCTTAAACGGGCGCACGCTACCTGCGATAATGCGCGCATCGGGCAGCGCCAACTTGCGAACGGCCTCGGCCACCAGCGAGACGATCTCGACATCGCCCGCGGTATCGCCCGCGCCGATGAGCTCAAAACCCAGCTGGGTAAATTGACGCGAACCGCCGGCATTGCGCTGGCATTCGCGAACCACCGGCGCCTCATAGCGCAGGCGCAGCGGCAAGTCGGCCGCGCGCATGCGGGTCGAGACCAAACGCACGATCGGCAACGTATTGTCGGGACGAACCACCAACAAGCGGCCGTCATCGTCAAAAAGCTTAAACGGCGTGTCCGCGATACGGCCGCCCTCCTCGAGCGAGCCCTTGTCCTCGAGCAGCGGCGTCTCAACCGGCAGATAATTATGCTCCCTAAAGCAGCCCTTCACCGTCAGCGCAATCTCCTCGCGCGCCTGAGCCTCCTCGGGCAATATGTCCCGGAATCCCCACGGTGTGGCCGTCATCTGGTGAGCCTCCTCATGCTGTGTTTCGTATGGAACAGAAGACCGGCATAGCTCCGCCGGTTTTCTGGGTACTTTAGCATACTAGAGTGTTTGCGGGGAGAATCGTCCTCCTCGGCTCACACCGTATTCATTTGGAAACATAGGAGCGGATTGTCGCAACCCAACCCCACCTAGACGCCAATCGCACGACGATACTCTGCCATTACCTGCGCATCGGCAGCTGCGGGGTCGGCAAAATAGCGCCAGTCATAGGTCTCGGCCGAAACAACTCCGCGATAGCCGCGCGCCACCAGCCTATCCAGGTCGGCGCGCATATCGCGGTCGCCGTCACCCCAGGCAAGATGCGTCGTGCCATCTGCCGCAACATCGACAAAATGCACGTGGGCGACATCATCGCCAAGCAGATCGAAATAATCGTCGATGGTATCCCCTGCCACCGCCATAGCGCCCAAATCCAGACACGCCTTAAGTGCCGGATGATCAACTGCCTCGATCATGCGCTTCGTATCGGCCGCCGAGTTCACGATCATCGACTCAACCGGCTGTAGGGCCTCGAGCACCAGTCGCACACCGCACTCTCCCGCATGCTCGGCAATCGCACGCAGCATCGAGGCGCTGCGACCCCACGCGTCCTCGATCGGCTCGTTCAAAAATGCCCAGCCGCTCGAGACCATGACCTGCTCGGCTCCAAGTTCCGCCGCGATATCTACAACGTTCTTAAAGTACGCGAGCGTGCGGGCACGCGCCTCATTCCCGCGCGCCGCGATATTCCACGGCTTGGGGTTGTTCTGTTCGGGACAAAGTCCCACAATCCGAACCCCATACCGCTGCGACAGCTCCCGTACCCGCTCGAGCGAATCGTATCCATGGCAATCGACATACAGATGCATCGCCCCGGTCCAAAGCTCGCAACACGTGTAGCCCGAAGCCGACGCCGAAGAAAAGAACTCCTCAAGATCAAAGTAGCGATGGCTGATATTCATAACGGCAAGCTGCGGATACTCCATCTTGTCCACCTTTCGGCAAAAGGGCGCCGCAGCACAGTGTGCGCGACGCCCCCTCTTACATTGTTCTCATTATGACGGATACTCTACTGGACACCAAGCACTCCAAAGAACGCGCCAGCGATACTCACGAGCAGGATCACGAGCATGATGACCAGCGGATTCATCTTCTTTTTGAGCATGAGATAGACGATTCCAAACAGCCCCATCGTGACAAAGCCCGGGAAGATTCCGTTGAGCAGCTCGGCCAGCGTCTGAGCACCATCGCCCGCACCGACCATGAGCGGAATGTCCACGGTGACCATCTCCATGGTCATAGCGCCGATCACCATGGCGCCCATGATAGAGGCCATCTTGACGATCGTGTCCATAATGCCCGATTCCTGGACCTTGCTGATCATGTCCGAGCCAAAGCGATACCCCACAAACGTCAGCAGGTAACGGATGATGTAGTGAGGGACATTGAACACGAGCAGGAACAAAATCGGGCCAAGAATAGAGCCCTGTAGCGCCAGCGACGTGCCGACACCCGTTGCCAAAATTCGCAGCGTGCCCCAGTAGAAGGCATCGCCCACGCCGGACAGCGGCCCCATCAAAGCAAGCTTGACATTAGAGATCGCGCTCGTGTCAAAGCTATCGTCAGTAGCGTTGACCTCCTCCATTGCAGCGGCGATGGACATGGGGAGCGTCGAGATGTACGGCGTGACGTTATAGAGCTCCATATGGCGCTTGAGGGCGGCCTTAAAGTCCGCATCCTGCGGATACAGCTTGCGAAGGATCGGCATAAGGGCCCACATAAAGCCGATATGGCCCATACGCTCGTAGTTCCAGGAATGCTCATAGGGAATCGAGCGCCAGAACAGCTTCTTAAGGTCTGCGCGGGAAATCAGCCCGTCGTAAGAAGACTCAAACTTAAAACTCATCGAACCCACTCCCAATCGCAGGATCATCGGTTGCCACTGCGGGCTGCTCCGCCTTTTTCTTGTCACCCAAAACCGTCATCGCGACGACGATGATCGCGGCAAAGATCGCCACGCCCGTCGTGCTAATGCCAAAGTAGGCGACGAGGAAGAAGCCAGCGAAGAAGAACGGCGCCACCGTCTTGTTCATAATCATCTGAGCCAGCATTGCAAAACCGAGTGCGGGCAAGAAGGCGGCGGCGACATCCATACCGGTCTGAACGAAATCGGGGATGATGTTGAGCAGGCTGGCAACAGCATCGGCGCCAAAGAAGAATGCCAGGGGAATAATCAGCAGGCCGCACCAGCTCTGCGCGTAGCCGGCGATGAGCATGTTGCGCGTGATGGCCTTGGTGTCTCCGTCCTCGACGTTTTTGTCGATACGGTGCACCAGCAGCAGCATCACCGGCTGGCCCAGGGCAGTATCGAGCGCCAGGACGATCGTTGCGATGGGAATGCCCAGGGTCAGGGCCGCCGAAGCGTCCGCGCCGGCCTGCATGGCAAGAGATACGCCCAGGATAGTGCCGGAAATCGTATCGGGCGGGTTATAGGCGCCGACCGAGATGGCGCCGACCATGGCAAGCTCCATCGTGGCGCCCATGATCGTACCGGTCACCATGTCGCCCATGACAAGGCCAACCAGAGGTCCGAGCACGATCGGGCGCTGGAGGTAGCTCGTGCCCGTCAGCCACTCGGAATAGCCCAAAAGGGCAATCAGGAAAATCAGGATTGTCTTGATAACCATGACAGCCCCTAACCGATAACCTTCGCGGCGTCAGTCTTCGCATCTGCCGGAATCATCTGAATGAACAGTTCATAGCCCTCGCCGAGCAGCTCTTTGACGTATGCCTCGTTTTCGGGCGTAAGGAACACGCTCGTCGAGACCTGGCGGGCATTCTCGCTAAAGGCAACGTTGCCGAGGTTGATCTTCTTGACTCCCATCGCCTTGGCGACGGCACCGGCCTGCTGGATCGTCTCGCAAACCACGAAGAGCTTGTACTTGTCGGTCACTCCGCTCTGGAGCGCCTTGACGGCATCCTCGGTGTTTTTGACAACGACCTTGCAGCCCTCCGGCTTTGCAAGGGACAGGGCCTGCAGACGAAGCTTGTCATTGAGGACCGTGTCGCTCACCAACAAGATGCAGTCGGCACCCAGAGCCGAGGTCCAGCTAACGGCAACCTGGCCGTGAAGCAGTCGATAGTCCACGCGAATCATCTGAATCATGATGTGCTCCCTAGTGGTTAAAACTCATCGAGTTCGGCCTGCCCCAGCAGGTCGTTGACGTACTTGACCTTGGTGTCGTCCGCCTCGACGATCTGGCGAATGGCCTCATCGATCGGGGTGGATTCGGGCACGAACAGCAGCTGAATAAGGAGCGGCAGGTTCATGTTGGTCACGAGGTGCGTGTTAGGACGCGTCTGGACGATCTTGGTGAACTCGTTGTTGACGCTGCCGCCAAAGAGGTCGGTGCACACGACGACCTCATCGTCCGCGGCAAAGCCGTCCAGAATCGCTGCGGCCTCCTTGGTCAGGTCCTCGTTTCCGTCGACATACATAGAGAGCGCATGGACGTTTTCGCGCTCGCCGGAAAGCAGGCCGATGCTCTCGACGATTCCAGACGCAAAATGAGCATGGGACGCCACGATAAACTGCCTCATTCGATTCCCCTTCCTTGCGAATTTCGGCATAAAAATGCCCGGACGCATGCGCCCGGGCAGGGTGCTTCTTAAATGAGTGGTCAACTATTAGTAGTCGAACTGGTGATAGTAACGACGGTAGTTGAGGTTGTGCTTGGTGACCGTCTCGTAGTAAGCGGCAAGGCGATCGGTGATCAGCGAGGAGAGAATCCACGGAGACACGATGACGCGGAACTCGTCGTCAAGGCCGGGGATCGCGAACTCGGCGGTGTCGATGATGTTGATGTCGGTGTCGCCGGTCACGCCGCGGTTGAGGAAGGCGCGGACGCGCTCGTCGAGCTTGCGGTTCTCGTCCTCGCCCATGAACAGGAAGACCGGGACGCCGGGCTCCACGAGCTCGAGGGTGCCGTGGAAGAAGTCGGCCGAGGTGATGTAGCGGGTGCGCTTCCACTGCATCTCCTCCAGGATGCA